>QFCS01004825.1_pt1 | contig 201281 bp, 205 predicted proteins | sample 3576561 | NCBI WGS metagenome assembly QFCS01
AAGGAAGAGGATTACAGAGCTCCGGTCGCAGCCGCGGCGTAAGCCAAGGCGGACCAGAGGTCGCCGGAAGGCGCAGTCGGTCGAAGGAGAGTATGGCACAACAGTCGGCGAGACGGGGCCGGAAGAACCAGGGCTTCCCACCGTGCCGCGAGCACGCTGTGGGTGATGTGGTTCCGGTCCGCGAACTCCCATACGGGCCCGCAGCCTCCGATGCTGCATCGCAAGGCCGGACAGATGGCAGCATCCGACTATGTGCATTACCTCTAAAAAACCGCTTGCGTCTTTTGGGGCGTCCACAGATGGGAAGCGGACAGTAGGCTATCGGCAGAACGCGACAATTTTGCTGGCCGCGAACGGCGGCTGCGATACCGCCTCATACCAGTCTAGGCGAAATTGCGGAAGTTTCTGCAAATGGCTCAGCAGCAAATCCCATCCGGCCACTTCTTCGTGAAACGACCAAGTTGCTTCTGCGATAATAACATCGCAGCAGATCAGATCAGCCGTGAGTTCATCGCGCTTATAAAACGTTACCCTGTTTATATCCGCGAGAGGGAGCCGGGAGAGAAGCTGATCGTCAATACGGGACATCGGCCGATCCTGCGCGCTTTTAAGAAGGTCCGCAATCGGTCGTTTCCAGACCGAAGCCGGCCGCCTGCAGCCGCGCGCTCCGTCTATCGCGGGCGCAACCCCTTCTGCTCCATGCGCCACTTCGCCATTTCGATGCGGTCCTGTCCGAAGAAGGGCTCGCCCTCGAATACCAGCGTCGGCACGCCCCAATGGCCGGCGATTTCGAGCGCGACCTGGTTGGCGGCGATTTCCTGATCGAGCGTTTCGGCATCGCTTTCCGCCTCGGCATCGAGTTCGGCGAGATCGAGCCCGGCGCGCTTCGCTGCGCCCGCCAGATGGTCGCCGAGGTGCCAGTCCTGCGCGCCGCCCCAGATGAGCTGCGCCACCTCGTCGCAAAAGGCCAGGCTCTTGCCGCGCCGCGAGGCCGCCTGCCCCAGCCGGGTGAGGCGGTAGATATAGGGCTGATCGGTAGCGATCTCGCGCGTCATTACATTCTGGACGATCGGGTCGGGCCGCGGCGGACCGAAGGGGATGCCGTGGAACTGCGCGACGCGGATCATGTCGCGCATCGTGTAGCTGAGCCAGTTGGGGTGGTTGCGCTCGAAAAAGTCGGGCTGGCGCACGGCCAGCGGATAGACGGGGCGCAGGTTGATCGTCACATCGTGGCTCGCCATCAGCGCGCGGTAGCGGCCGATCGCCAGATAGCTGTAGGGCGAGCGGAAGGACCAGAAGAGATCGGCAGACAGACTCATCCGCGGCATCCTGCAAAAAAAGCAGCGCTGCGCAAGCGAAACGGCAATTTTTTGCTCCAAATCAGATGCTTCGCACATGCAGCATAATCATCATTGAATATTATAGCAGTTGCTATTATGTCGCATGCCATGAGTGAGACGATCGGCTTCCTGCTCAACGACACCGCGCGGCTGTTTCGCCGCGCGTTCAACGCACGCACAAAGCACAGCGGGATCACCGCGCTTCAGTGGCGGCTTATCAGCTATCTGAAGCGGCACGAGGGGATCCGGCAGGGGCCGCTCGCCGAACTGATCGAGGTCGAACCAATCACCCTGTCGCGCATGGTCGACCGGCTGGTCGAGGCGGAGCTGGTCGAACGCCGCGCCGATCCGACCGACCGCCGCGCCTGGCGGCTGTATCTGACGCCGCGCACCGGCGCGATCGTCGGCGGCATGCGCGACATCGCCGACGCGCTAACCGAAGACGCGACCGAAGGGCTCAGCGCAGCCGAACGCGCGCAGCTCATCGAGCTGGTCGAGCGCGTCCGCGCCAATCTTTCGCGCCGCGAATGCGGCAAGGATACGACAAAAGAGACAATGTGATGGATCAGCTCTCCCCCTCCCGTCCCGCCGCTCCCGCCGCTCCCAAGAGCGAAGACGTTTCGGTGCCGAAGGCGAAACCCAAGGCCGATCCCGTGCCGCGCGCGCCCGACGCCGAAACCGACGAGGCCCGCAAGCCGAGCTGGCGCACCCGCCTTTTGATGTTCGGCGTGCCGCTGGCGCTGCTCGTCGGCGCCGGCTGGTACTGGCTGACGAGCGGCGGCGCGGTGTCAACCGACAATGCCTATGTCCAGATGGACAAGGTATCGATCGCCGCCGAGGTTGGCGGCCGGATCACCGAGGTTGCGGTGCGCGACGGCCAGATGGTCGACAAGGGACAGCTGCTTTTTCGCATCGACGGCGAGCCCTATGCGCTGACGGTGGCGCAGGCGAATGCCGCGATCGACGCGGCCAAAGTCAATGTCGGCAATCTGTCGGCCAGCCTCGCCGCGACCGGCGTCGACATCAAGGCGGCGCAGGAAGCGGTGGGCTTTGCCGAATCCAATTTCGCGCGGCAGGCGGCGCTGATGGAAAAGGGCTTCACCACCAAGGCGGCCTATGACGCTTCGAAGCATGCGGTCGAACAGGCGCGCGCCGGCCTCGCGCAGGCCCGCGCCGACGCCGCGGAGGCCCGCGCCAAGCTCGCCACCGGCGGCAGCGGCGTGAATCCCGAGGTCGAATCGGCAAAAGTCCAGCGCGCGCAGGCGCAGGTCAATCTAGGCCGTACCGAAGTGCGCGCGCCGAGCGCGGGGCGCATCGCCCAGTCAGACCGGCTGCAACTCGGCCAGATGATGGTCGCGGGGCTCCCCGCGGTGACGCTCGTCGATACGCTGCACCCCTATGTCGAGGCCAATTTCAAGGAAACCGACCTTGCCGACATGCGCGTCGGCCAGCGCGCCGAAATCCGCTTCGACGCCTATCCGGGGCTCAAGGTGCGCGGCCATGTCGAAAGCATCGGCGCCGGAACCGGCAGCGAGTTTTCGGTCCTCCCCGCCCAGAATGCGACCGGCAACTGGGTGAAGGTGACGCAGCGAGTGCCGGTGCGCATCGCGCTCGACGAAAAGCCGTCGCGCGACATGATCGCCGGCCTGTCCGCCGACGTCAAAGTGATCACCTCGAAATAGGGGCGGGCCGATGGCGAGCCGCGCCCTTCCCCGCCGGTCGCCCAGCGCGGCGCAACCGGTCGATGCGTCGATCCCGCTCTATCAGCAGGTGCGCTATCGCGGCCTGCTGACGGTGGCGGTGATGGGCGCGTCGGTGATGCAGATTCTCGACACGACCATCGCCAATGTCGCGATACCGCATATGCAAAGCGCGCTCGGCGCGACGAGCGAGACGGTCAACTGGGTTCTCACCAGCTATATCATCGCCTCGGCGGTGGCGATGCCGATCACCGGCTGGCTCGCCGACCGGATCGGGCGGCGGCAATTGTTCCTTGCGGCAATCGTCGGCTTCGTCCTGACCTCGATGGCGTGCGGCGCCGCGCAGAATCTCGAGGAGATGGTGGCGTTCCGCTTCCTGCAGGGGATCGCCGCCGCCTTCATCAGCCCGCTGTCGCAATCGGTTATGCTCGATATCAACCCGCCCGAACGGCACGCGCGGGCGATGTCGATCTGGGGGATGGGAATCATGATCGGCCCGATTCTGGGGCCCATCCTGGGCGGCTGGCTCACCGAATCGGCGAATTGGCGCTGGGTGTTCTACGTCAACCTGCCCGTCGGATTGATCACGCTGGTGCTGATGTGGGCGCTGCTGCCGCGGACGCACACCCACGAGCGCAAGTTCGATCTGTTCGGTTTCTCGATGCTCGCGCTCGGCCTGGCTTCGCTGCAACTGATGCTCGACCGCGGTGCGCAGCAGGACTGGTTCGAGAGTGCCGAAATCTGGATCGAGCTCGGCGTTTCGGTTGCCTGCCTGTGGATGTTCCTCATCCACCTGCTCACCGCGCGGGTGACCTTGTTCAACCGCAAGATGCTCGCCGATCGCAACCTCGTCATGGGCATGGGCTTCATGATCGTGATCGGGGTGGTCATGTTTTCATCGATGGCGCTGCTGCCGCCGATGCTGCAACGTCTGTTGGGCTGGCCGGTGATCGATACCGGGCTGGTGCTCGCGGTGCGCGGGATCGGCATCCTGATGAGCATGTGGGTCGCCGGGCGCCTGCTCGGCAAGATCGACGCGCGCTGGATGGTCGGTTCGGGACTGCTGATCGCCGCCTATTCGCTCTATCAGATGAGCCAATGGTCGCTGATGATGGGCGCCGGTCCCGTGGTCATCAGCGGGCTGGTGCAGGGATTAGGGATGGGGCTGATCTTCATCCCGCTCAACACCATGGCCTTTGCCACGATCCCGATGCAGTTCCGGACCGACGGATCGAGCCTCCTCAATCTGTTCCGCAGCATGGGGGCGTCGGTGGGCATTTCGGTGGTCACGACGCTGCTCGGATCGAATACGCAGACCAGCCACCAGGATCTGGTTGCGCATGTCACCAACAGCTCAGTCAGCCTCGTCGATCCCTCGACGGCCGACCGCTTCGGCATCATTGGCGACGTCGCGATGCAGATGGTCAATGGCGAAATCAACCGGCAGGCGGCGATGGTCGCCTATATCGACGATTTCTGGCTGATGATGTGGGTCACGCTCGCGGCGGTGCCGCTCGTCGTCCTGCTGCGGCCGCCCAGACCCGGCGCGGCCAAGGCTTCGGCCGCCGACATGGGGCATTAGCGCCGATCGTCAACGGAAGAAGCAGTTGGCGCCAGCGAACAGCGCCTCGATCTTCGCATCCTTGCCCGGCTCGGCGAACATGCCGCCGATCGCTGCATCGCCCGTTCCCAGGCTGAACTCCTCGCCCAGCGTGCTGTCCTTGTGATCGACGACGGTGGCCGATGCGGACGCCTTGGCGCGCGTCGTGCCGATACCGATGCCGCTGACCGTCGAATAGAATTCGGCGCCCGCCTCGTCGCCCAGAAACCAGCCGACGAACTTGTCGTCCTGAAAATTGAGCGTCATCGCATCGAAGCGCGAAAATTGCATCGGCCCCGCGCCGCACTCGTCATTGTCGCTGCGGTCGTCGACCACCCCCGCAACGCGCGCCAACGCCTCTTCGGCCTGTTTGCGCGGGGTGCCGAACGCGAGCAGGCTGGCCTTGCCGCTGGTCTTGTCGATGAAGCGCAGCCCTGCACCGTCGAGCGCGACCGACAGCGACGCCGCGGCCGGACCATCGAGCTTGGCCTCGGGCACGTCGGGCACGACTGGCGGGCGGTCGTCGGCGGCCGACTTGTCGGCGGCGGGCTTGCACGCCGCGAGCAGCGCGAGGAGGACGAGGGCGGGCAGCTTGCGCATGGCAGGACTCCGAAGGGGACGCGCCGCTATACGCCAGAGCGCGGGGCGATTACCAGCGCAGCGACATGCAGCTGAGCCCGGCGTCGATCCGCGCGATCTGATCGGTGGGCAGCGCGCGGAACGGGACGCCGCGCGCCGCCAGCAGCGCTTGCGTTGCAAGCCAGTGCGCGCCGATCAGCACCGTGTCGCGGACGCGCAGAATATTCGCCGCGCCTTCTTCGCCCATCGGCGTCAGCACCACCTCCAGCCCCGTAAATTCGGGGCAGTCGCGCATGGCGGGGACGGCGAGCACGGTGCGGTCGTCGATGAGCCCGCAGCCGGTCTTGAAATGCAGCACGCCGGGCGGGGTCTGCGCGATCTGCGCGCGGTAGCCAAGATCGCCGAGCAGCGCAGTCAGCGTTTCAGCCCCCGCCCGGTCGGTGCGGTCGGACAGGCCGATGATCACGCGGTCGGCAAGGCGCAGCACATCACCGCCGTCGACATGTCCCGGCCCTTCCAGTTCAAGGACGCGGCCGTGCCGTTCGGCGAGCGCGGCGCGTATGTGCGCGACCTCGCCCGCGCGGCTCGACGCACCGGGGCGGAGCAGGATCGCGCCTTCGGCAAAGGTCAGCGCGACGTCCTCGACGAACAGCGCATCGGGAAAGGCATCGAGCGGCGGCAGAACATCGACCGTCAGGCCCAGCTCGCGCAGCACCGCGACATAGGCGGCATGCTCGGCCATGATTCCCGCGAGCTCGGGATCGGGTCCACCGCCCGCACGGATGCCGTTGACAGCCGACGGCGCCGGGGTCCGGCAAAGCGCGTGGGTGAAAGCGAAGGGCGCGGTCATGTCACGGGCATAGTCCGGATGCCTCGATCTCGCCAAGGCAATCCTCCCTGCCGCGCAGCGGTGGGGAGGGGGAGCGTCCGCAAGGCGGATAGTGGAAGGGCCGCGAGCGCGCCGGCGTCAACGCCCCTCCGTCAGCCCTTTGGGGTGCCACCTCCCCATCGCTGCGCGACAGGGAGGATAACAAGATCAACCCTTCTTCAGATGCCGGCGGCCGAGCAGTTCGGCGATCTGCACCGCATTCAGCGCCGCGCCCTTGCGCAGGTTGTCGCTGACGCACCAGAGGTTCAGGCCATTGTCGACGGTGCTGTCGTCGCGCACGCGGCTGACGAAGGTCGCATAGTCGCCGACGCATTCGACGGGAGTGATGTAACCGCCGTCCTCACGCTTATCGACCAGCATGACGCCCGGCGCCTCGCGCAGGATGCGCTGCGCTTCCTCGGCGGGCAGTTCCTTCTCCATCTCGATATTGATGGCTTCTGAATGACCGACGAAGACGGGGACGCGGACGCAGGTCGCGGTGACCTTGATCTTCGGATCGAGGATCTTCTTCGTTTCAGCGACCATCTTCCATTCTTCCTTCGTCGATCCGTCGTCGAGGAATTTGTCGATGTGCGGAATGACATTGAAGGCGATCTGCTTGGTGAACGTCTTGATGTCCTTTTCGTCGCCGACGAAGATCTGGCGCGTCTGGTTCCACAGCTCGTCCATCCCCGCCTTGCCGGCGCCCGACACCGATTGATAGGTCGAAACCACGACGCGCTGGATCTTCGCCGCATCGTGCAGCGGCTTCAGCGCGACGACCATCTGCGCGGTCGAACAGTTCGGGTTCGCGATGATGTTGCGCTTGGTGTAGCCGTCGATCGCGTCGGGGTTCACCTCGGGCACGATCAGCGGCACGTCGGGGTCCATGCGATAGAGCGACGAATTGTCGATAACGACGCAGCCGGCGGCTGCGGCCTTGGGCGCGTGAATCGCGGTCGCGTCGCTGCCGATGGCGAAGATCGCCATGTCCCAGCCCGACCAGTCGAAATTCTCGATATTCTGACATTTCACGGTTTTGCCGGTATCACCGATCTCGACTTCGTCGCCCTGGCTGCGCGACGACGCGACCGCTGCCAGTTCGGCGATCGGAAATTCGCGTTCGGCGAGGATGGCGAGGACTTCGCGTCCGACATTGCCCGTCGCACCAGCGACGACGATCCGGTAACCCATGAAATATGTCCTTTGTCTTGGCGTGAAATGAAAAACGACCGGTTCTGCGCTTTGGCGGAACCGGTCGTTTTGGAAAGCTGCTTCGGCTTTGTGGGGAGAAGCCTCTCCTTAGCCTTCGCCGGCTTCCGACCGGTAATCGCGGCGCTCCGCAATACGAGCCGATTTACCGGTGCGGCCCCGCAGATAGTAGAGCTTCGCACGGCGCACCGCGCCCTTGCGGACGACGGTAATCGAATCGATGTTCGGCGAATAAAGCGGGAAGACGCGCTCGACGCCTTCGCCGAACGACATTTTGCGCACGGTGAAGTTCGAGCCCATGCCCTTGTTCGCGCGCGCGATGCACACGCCTTCGAAATTCTGGACGCGGGTGCGTTCGCCTTCGACCACCTTCACGCCGACGCGCAGCGTGTCGCCGGGGCGGAACGTCGGAATCTCTTTGCCGGCCTTGGCAATTTCTTCGGCTTCGATCGTCTGGATGAGGTTCATGCCTCTAGTCCTTCTTCTTTTGCCGCGCGCCAGAGGCAGGTCGGTCCCGAGCGTCCTCATGACGCTCCCAAAGGTCCGGCCTGCGTAACCGTGTATGATCCTGCGCCTGTTGTTTCCGCCAGGCGGCGATCTTCGCATGATCCCCCGATCGCAGCACTTCGGGGATCGTGCGCCCTTCCCATGTGACGGGTCGGGTATAGTGCGGATATTCGAGCAAACCGTTCTCGAACGATTCGTCGTCGCCGCTTGAAGCCGCGCCCATTACGCCGGGAAGCAGCCGAATGCAAGCGTCGAGCAGCATCAGCGCGCCCATCTCGCCGCCCGAAAGCACGATGTCGCCCATCGACAGCTGTTCGATCGGCCGCGCGTCGAAGATGCGTTCGTCGAAACCCTCGAACCGGCCGCACAGGATGATCGCCCCCGGACCCGCGGCAAGGTCGCGCACGCGCTTCTGCGTGACCGGCGCGCCGCGCGGCGTCATCGCGAGCAGCGGCAAACCCGGATGCGCCGCCGTCGCATGGTCGATCGCGGCGCCGAGAACATCGGCCTTGAGCACCATGCCGGCGCCGCCGCCCGCGGGCGTATCGTCGACGGTGCGATGCCGGTCGGTGGCAAAATCGCGGATCTGGACGGGCGCGCACGCCCATGTCCCGCTTTCGAGCGCGCGCCCGGCCATGCTGTGCCCCAGCGGACCGGGGAACATGTCGGGATAGAGCGTGAGCGGGACGGCGGTAAAGGTCATGACGGCGGCTGCCATAGCGCCTCGGGCAGCAGGTGGCGATCCTTCTTCAATTCGTCGTGCAGCCATTCGCGGAAGCGCTCGATCTTGCGCACCCCGACGCGATTTTCGCGGTGGACGAGCCACAGGCCGGCATCGGCGACATAGAGGGTGTCGAAGGGCTGGACCATCCGGCCGCTGGCAAGGTCGGCCTGCCAGAACAGCGGGGTCATCATCGCGACCCCGAAGCCTGCTTGGACCGCGCTCGCCTCCTGCAACTGGCTGTCGAGCTCTATGCCGAGGCGCGATGGCGCCAGCGGAGTCGCGACCCCCGCAGCGACAAACCAGTCGGCCCACCAGCTGTCGTTCGGGGCGAGCCGCTGGACGCGCAGCAGGTCGGCGGGTTCGCGGATCGCATGCTCGGCGATGAACGATGGTGCGGCGAGCGGTGCCAGCGTCTGGCGCATCAGAAAGTCACTGCGCAGGCCGGGCCAGGGGCCCATTCCAAGGCGGATCGCAACATCGACGTTCGACGCGTCGAAGTCGACCAGATCGTTGCTCATCGACATGCGCACGGCAAGATCGGGGTAAGCGAGCTGGAAGCGGCCGATACGCGCGCTCAGCCACGCGCCGCCGAAGCTCGTCACGGCGCTGATCGTCAAGACGTCGGTCTCGTCGCTGCCAAGTGCAGCGAAGGCATCGTGCATTGCGGCAAAGGCGGCGCGGATTGCAGGGAACACGCGTTGCCCGGTCTCCGACAGTCGCACCCGGCCCTTTTCGCGCACGAACAGCGCGCGGCCAAGCCGGTCTTCCAATTGGCGGACCTGATAGCTGACCGCTGCCTGCGTCATCCCCAGCTCCTCGGCAGCGCGCGAGAAATTTTCCAGTCTTGCAGCCGATTCAAAGGCGCGGACGGCAGCGAGGGGCGGCAGTTTCGGCATTACTCGAACATAAGGTAAGCTTATATGTTTGTGCAAAGCTTTAATTGGCGAAGGCGCCAGCGAAGGCGCATCTGCACCCTATTGCAATCGATGGAGACAGACGATGATGGATGAAATCTGGATGCGGAGCTGGAACGCCGATCATGCGCGCTTCAGCGCCGACCTCGACCGCGGCTTCGTGCAGCTCGGTGCCGCCTTGAAGCCACTTTTCGCCCGCCGTCCGCGCGGCGCGGCCAAAGCGGCACCGGCGCGCCCCGCGAGCTAGTCGCGTGCTGGACGAAGGCGCAGGGCCTGAACCGTCAGCGGATGCGTCGGGGCCAGCAGAATCTGACCGTCGAGCTTGCCGCGCTCGCAATTGAGCCGGAACATCGCCCCCAGCGCGCCGCGCGCGACCGGCGGCTCGGCGGTCGGACATGCGCCCAGCTGCTCTTTCAGCGCCGCCAGATCCTTCGCCCATAACACCCCCGAGCGGTCCATCAGGAAGTTCATCGCCAATCGGTCCTGTATCGGCGCCAGGTCGCCCGCGTCATAGACCGCTCGCGCCGCCGCGATCATCGCGGCCATTTCGGGCGTGACCGGCGCTGGCCGGGCTTTGAGCAACCCCGCCCTATCCATCGCCACCGCCGTGTCCCAGGCGGGCGCCGACGGCCCGGCATAGGTGCGGTTCGACAGCGCAAAGACGCCGGCGCCGAAGTCGGGCATCAGCATCACATGGCTGCCATAACCCGGATAGCCACCGCCGTGCGACAGGGTGAGCCCGAGCTCGCAGTCCTGCGCGACGCGCCAGCCCATGCCATAGGCCGCGGCCTGCTTGCACGCCGTCTCACCGCTCGCGCCGGCGCGCGTCGCCAGCGAGACGAAGTTCAGGCCCTGCGCGATCTCGCGCACCGTCGCGCGCCGGATCGGTCCAGCGTCGGCCTCGTTGCGTGGCGGCCAGGCCGACAGCAGAAAAGCGACCCATTTGGCATAATCCCTCGCGCTGACCTGCAGTCCGCCCATGCTGTTGAAGGCACCGTCGGCCATTTCGGGTTCGGGCACCCACGCCTCGCCTTCCCAGCGGTAGCCGCGCGCATAATGCGCGCGCGGCGCGCGCGTCACGTCATAGCCGCTGGCCTCCATCCCCAGCGGACGGAGGATCGTGATGCGGACATAGTCGGCATAAGGCATACCCGACGCATTGGCGACGATGCGGCCGAGCAGGGCATAGCCGAAGTTCGAATATTCAAAGCGGCTCTGCGGCGCCTGCGTGAAAGGGACGCCAGCGGCCAGCATCTTCGTAAAATCGTCCTGCGACAATATCTGCTGGCGGTCACCCCACGGATCGTCGGTGACGAACCCCGCGACATGGTGGAGCAGGTCGCGCACGCGAATGCGCGGACTGTCCGCGGTCGGATAGGTCCAGCGCTTCATTTCTGGGACATAATCTTCGGCCAGATCGTCGAGCCGCAGCTTGCCCCGGTCGCGCAGGTTGAGCACCGCCAGCGCGGTGAAAGCCTTGGTCATCGAGGCGATCCGGAACAGCGTATCGCTATCGACCGGCTTTCCGGTCGCCACATCCTGAACCCCGCGTCCCTTCAGAGAGACGAGCTTGCCATCCTGCACGATGCCATAGACGAGGCCCGGGATATGCTGATCGGCCTGATAGCGGGCAAAGAGCGCGTCGATCTCGGGCGCGATTTCGTCGAGGCTCCGCCCCGCACTTTCCTGCGCGAACGCGGGTGAGGCGCAGCCAAGCATCACCGCCGCTGCCAAGGCCGATTTCCAACGCATGACGATCCTTTCGCGAACGGACGAGCGCCGCAGGCTAACAGCGGGCCGGGGCGACGGCAATCCGCCGCGGCCGGACGTTTCAGGACTGCCTATCGCTGCAACGCCCGTGCGCGCCGCCAACGCGTCGTCACCCCATGACGAAGGCGTTGAGCTTATTGCCGTCGGGATCGCGAAAATAACCCGCGTAAAAACCTTCGCCGCGCGGACCGGGGGCGCCTTCGTCGCTGCCGCCATGCGCCAGCGCGATATCGTAGAGGCGCTGGACCTGATCGGTATCGCTGGCCTCCAGCGCCACCATCACGCCATTCCCGACGGTCGCGACATTGCCGTCGAACGGCTTGGTCAGGCCAATGCCCGCGCCGCCGCCCTCCTTGCCCCAAGCAATGAAATTGTCGAATTCCATCATCCGCGGCACGCCCAGTTCGGCGGCGATCGCGTCGTAAAAAACCGCCGCTTTGGCAAGGTCGTTGGTGCCGAGCGTCACATATCCGATCATTGGTGGTCTCCTGATTCGTTGAAGCGAGAACATATCAGGAACAATGTATGCAGCAAGCAAAGAAAAGGGGCGCCCGGTCGATGTCCGGGCGCCCCTTTCGAAACGCTGACGATGCTGCGCGATTACGGCTTGATGCGGATCGCGATAAAGGCCGACGGACCGCCGCGGCGGAGAATTTCCATCAGCACCGCATCGCGGCCAGCCTTCTTCGCTTCCGCAACCGCCTTGGCCAGACCCTCGCTCGTCGTTACCGGCGTACGGTTGACGCTGAGGATCACGTCGCCGCGGCGCAGGCCCTTGCGGCCAGCATCGCTGTTGCTCGACGCGGCGCCGATGACGAGGCCCTTGGTCGAAGCATCGACGCCGACGGCGCGCGCGATGTCGGGGGTCAGCGTCTGCACCGCGAGGCCCAGATTGTCCTGGACCGCCTTGTCCGAAACGCTGCCGCTGTTGTCGTCGGGCGTCGCCTGATCGTCTTCGGGGTCGAAATCATTGCCTGCGAGCTGATCTTCGGGCGGACGCGTGCCGACGACGGCGTTGAGCGTCATCGTCTTGCCGTCGCGCACGACCTCGATCGGGATACGCGTCCCCGGCTTGGTGTTCGCAACGATGTAGGACAGCGTCTGCTGCGGCGTCACATCCTTGCCGTTGACCTTGGTCACGACGTCGCCGCGCTTGATGCCCGCCTTCGCCGCGGCGCCGTCATCCTCGACGCGCTGGACGAATTCACCGCGATCCTTGGGCAGGCCGAGCGCCGCAGCAATATCCTCGCCGACCGGCGCGATGCCGATGCCCAGATAGCCGCGCTCGACGCGCTCGCCGGCGCGCAGCGCGTTGATCACCGGGATCGCCGCGTCGGCCGGGATGGCGAAATTGACCCCGATGTTCGCGCCGACGGGCGAGATCAGCATATTGTTGATGCCGACGACATTACCGTGCAGGTCGAACAGCGGACCGCCCGAGTTGCCGCGATTGATCGCCGTGTCGGTCTGGATGTAGCGGTCATAAGCGCCGCCGCTGCCGATGTTGCGCTGCACGGCCGAGATAATGCCAGCGGTGACGGTCGAGCCGAGGCCGAGCGGGTTGCCGATCGCAACCACCCAGTCGCCGACGCGCGCCTTGCCGCTGTCGCCGAATTTCACGAACGGCATGCCGGTCGCGTCGATCTTGAGCAGCGCGAGGTCGGAGGCGACGTCGCGGCCGACGATCTTGGCCTGAAATTCCTTGCCGTTGGTCAGCGTCACCGTGACCTGATTCACCTGTTCGCCGCGCGGACCGCCGGTGACGACATGATTATTGGTGACGATATAGCCGTCGTCGGAGATCAGAAAGCCCGAACCGCCGCCCTGCTGCTCCTGCGTGACCGGTTCGCGCGTTCCCGCGAACGGATCGAGCCGGACGCCCAGCGTGACTTCCTGCTTGGTCGAGATGTTGACCACTGCTGGCTGCAGCTGCTCGACCAGGTCGGCGAAGCTTTCGGGCGCGCCGGCGCGCGGAACCGCCTTCGCGATTTCGCTGCGCTCGTTCTGCGCGACCTGCGCGATAACGGGCGACTGGGTGACGAGCGCGAGCGCTGTGCCACCCACCAGCAAAGCCGAAGTGATGCCATAAACATAACGCACGATCGCAAATCCTTCTCTCTTGCGAAAAAACCCAAGGACCCCGGCAGGCTTCATTTGAAGCCGTGCGGCTGAACGGCAATTGAACATGAACGGCGACTGCACGTCCGGTTCATCCGCCGTCCTGCCCCTATCCGCCGCTGAAGCGCTTCAGATATTCATTGTCGGGCGACATGATGATCGACGTCCCGCCCTTGTTATTCTCACCCAGGAATGTCTGACGATAACTCTGCATGGCGCGATAGAAATCATAGAATTCGGGATCCTTGCCGAAGCTGGCGGCATAGATGCGCGCGGCTTCGCCATCGGCGTTACCGCGAATGATCTGTGCTTCCTTCTGCCCTTCGGCGCGGATCGCGATCGCTTCCTGCTGGCGCGCGGTGCGCATGCGGTCATAGGCCGCCTGCAGCGTCGCGCCTTCGGGGAGGTCGGCGCGCTTGATCCGCACGTCGATTATTTCGGCGCCATATTTGTGCGCCTCGCGATTGAGCGCGACCTGGATATTGTCCATCACCGCACCGCGTTCGGGCGAGAGCAGGGTCGCGAAGGTCCGCTTGCCGAGCTCGTTGCGCAGCGACGAGCCGAGGATCGTCGCAAGCTGTTGCTGCAATTTATCCTCGGTCCGGATCGCGGTGTACATGCGCACGGGGTTGGTGATGCGGAAGCGTGCGAAGGCATCGACCTGCAGCCGTTGCTGGTCGGTCGAGAGCACTTGCTGGCGCTCCATGTTGATGCCCAGGATGCGCTTGTCGATATATTGGATCCCATCGGTGAACGGCACGCGCAGGACAAGGCCCGCACCCGACCGGCCGAATTCCTCGTTCGGCTTGTAGCGATTCACCGTGCGCTCGATTTCGCCGAAGCGCAGGATTAGCGCCTGCTTGTCTTCGGGAACGATCGCCAGTGTCTGCGACAGGATGACGAGAAAGGCGACAACGCCGACGAGCAGCCGCATGGGATGGCGGGTGATCGATTCGAACATCACTGGCCTCCCTTCGCCGCATCGGACGCGGCGTCGGACGCCGCCCGCGCGCGCCGCTGGACTTCGCTCAGCGGCAGATAGGGGGTGACGCCGCGCGCCTCGACAATCGTCTTGTCGACGTTCGACAAAACATTCTCCATCGTTTCATAATACAGCCGCTTGCGGGTCACGCCCGGTGCCAGCTTATATTGTTCGTAAATCTTGTCGAACGCCGAGGTGTCACCGCGTGCGCGTTCGAGCACCTGTTGTTCATAGGCGCGCGCCAGGTTGATCGACGATTCGCGTTCCTGCCGTGCCGCCGTCACTTCCTTGAACGCCTCATCGACCTGCTTCGGCGGATCGGCCTGGCGGATCGCGATGCCCTGGATTGTCACGCCGGCGCGATACTGATCGAGCAGGGCCTGCATGCGCTGCTGGACCTGCGTCTCGATCTCGACGCGACCGGGGCCGATCGCCTGCACCAGGTCGAAATTGGCGACCGTCGCGCGCATCGCGCTTTCAGCGACTTCGCGGATCGTGCCGTCGGGATCGGCGAGCTGGAAGATATAGAGTTCGGGGTCGCGGATCGACCAGCGCACTTCATAGGCCAGATCGACGATGCTCTGGTCGCGGGTGAGCACGAAATTTTCGTCGCTCGCATTGGGCGAGCCGACCTGCATCGTGCGGATCGCGCGCACGTCTTCCATGCGGATGCGCTCGATCGGCGCAGGCCAGGTGAATTTCACGCCGGGGCCGACGGTACGCGAATAGCTGCCGAGCCGGGTGACGACGCCTTCCTTTTCGGGCGGCACGATGTGGAAGGAGGAAAACAGAAACCACACCGCGACAAGCGCGCCAACGCCCCATTTCCACAGCCGCGCCGATTCGGGCAGCTGCAGATTGCCGCCGCCCCCACCCGAACCGCCGCCGCCGAAGCCGCCGCGTCCCTTGCGCAGAAGTTCGTCGAGTGCGGAGGGGCCGCGCGGCTTGCGCCCGCGCAGTCCGTCGGCGGGATCGGGCGTCACCCAGGGATTGCGGGGACCCGACCGGTCATCGCCATCGCCATTATCCTTCGGGCCATTGCCCCACGGACTGTTCGCCATCAGCGCAATCTGATGGAAAAATTGCCGCACTCCCTGCGGGGCGCGGCCTCCCATGCTGCCATCACTTTTGTTGCTCATGAATGCTTTTATAAGGGCGGCGCGCGCGATTAACAGGGGGGCCAGGCGAAAATGGGTGGCAATCGCTCCGCTTATCCCTATCTGCCCCGGACATGACCGATATCGCCATCCTTGCCAGTCTCGCCACCGATCTGACCGGTGGCCGCACGTCGGGGCTTCGCTATCTAGACGATCAGGGCACGCTCGCGATCGTGCTCGATGTCACCGGGCTCGCCGAAGACGACCGCAAGCCGCTCGAGGAAAAGCTCCGCGCGGGCCTGCTCGCCCGTCCCGGCGTTACCAGCGTCCGCGTCGCCATGACCGCCGAGCGCAAGGCGATGACAATCATCGCGGTGGGCAGCGGCAAGGGCGGGGTCGGCAAATCGACGCTCGCCGCCAATCTTGCCGTCGCGCTGCGCCGCGCCGGTGTGAAGGTCGGACTGGTCGATGCCGACATCTACGGTCCGTCGCAGCCGCGCCTGATGGACAGCGAGGGCGTGAAGCCCGAAGCGCGCGGATCCAAGCTCTCGCCGGTGCAGAGCGCCTATGGCGTTCCGATGCTGTCGACCGGCCAGATCGCCGCGCCGGGTCAGGCCATCGCCTGGCGCGGCCCGATGGCCGGCCGCGCGCTCGAACAGCTGATCGACGCAAGCTGGGGCGATATCGACACGCTCGTCGTCGACCTGCCCCCCGGCACCGGCGACGTCCAGCTCACGATGATCCAGAAGCACAAGCCCACCGGCGCGGTCGTCGTCTCGACGCCGCAGGATCTGGCGCTGATGGACGCAACGCGCGCCGTGTCGCTGTTCGAGCAGGCCGAGGTGCCGATCATCGGCGTCGTCGAGAATATGGCCGGCTATGCCTGCCCGCATTGCGGTGAGGTCAGCGACCCGTTCGGAAGCGGCGGCGCCGAGGCCGCGGCGAAGGCGATGGAACTCGATTTTCTCGGCCGCGTGCCGTTGTCGATGGGCATCCGCCTCGCGAGCGACGGCGGCGTCCCGCCCGCTGCCGGAACCGATCCGCTGGGCGAGCCGTTCCACGCGATAGCCGCGAAGGTCGCGGCGTGGCTCGCGGCGCGAAAGGGCATATGATGGCGATCAATGACGAAGCTGAAATTCGCGCCCTGCTCGAAAGGCCGCGCCGCATCGCCATCGTCGGCGCCTCGCCTAATCCGGCACGCCCCTCGAACGGCGTCCTCGCCTTCCTGGCCGCGCAGGGCCACGATGTGATCGCGGTCAATCCCGGCCATGCCGGCAAGACGATCCACGGCGCGCCGGTGGTCGCGACGCTCGCCGATGTCGAGCCGGCGGCCGAGATCGTCGATATCTTCCGCAACAGCGCCGACGCGGGCGCCGCTGTCGACGACGCGATCGTCCACGGCGCGAAAGCGGTGTGGATGCAACTCGGCGTCATCGACGAAGCCGCCGCACGGCGCGCCGACAAGGCCGGCCTGGTCGTCGTCATGGACCGCTGCCCCAAGATCGAGATCCCGCGGCTGGGCTTGCTACGCTAGCGCTCACGAAAGGCTTTGCGTCGCCGACTCGCCGCGATTATCAGCAGCGGGGATGACCGGCATTCGGGACAAAGTGGGGACAAAGAAATCGCGCCTGCCGCATGTCAGCCGCCGGTCGCTGCTCGTCGGCGCCACCGCTGCGGGCGGCCTTGCGCTGGCCTGGTCACTCTGGCCGCGTCATTATGCGCCCGATCTGACTGCCGCGCCCGACGAACATATCTTCAACGCCTTTCTGAAGATCGGCGACGACGGGCATATCGCCGTCGTCGTGCCGCAATGCGAAATGGGGCAGGGCGTCACCACGCTGCTGCCGCAGATCATTGCCGATGAGCTCGGCGCCGACTGGCGCACCATCGCAGTCGAAACCGCGCCGATCAGCCCGCTCTATACCAACACACTGCTCGTCGACGAGGATAGCGCTACCTTCATGCCGCGCGCGCTGGTGCCCGATGTCGTCGCCGATGTGCGTAGCTGGGTCCGACGCGAATGGGCGGTACGCCATGCGGTGATGCTGACCGCCAACAGCTCGTCGGTCCGCATGTTCGAGGGGCCGTGTCGCGACGCCGCGGCGCAGGCCCGCACGCTGCTGATGATGGCGGCAGCGAAGCGGTGGGACGCTGACTGGCAGGATTGCGACACGCAGGACGGTTTCGTCATCTGGAAGAACCGCAAGCTGCGCTTCGGCGACGTCGCAGCGGTGGCGGCGACGCTCGATCCTCCGGCCGAGCCCGTCTATCGCGCCAACAACAATGACCCGCTCTACGGCAAGGAGCTGACGCGGCTCGATCTGCCGGCAAAGGTCGACGGGTCGGCCAATTTCGCCGGAGACATCCGCCTTCCCGACATGGTTTTCGCCGCGATACGCCAGGGACCGTTCGGCGCCGCCCGGCTCAAGAGCATCGACCGCAAGGCAGGGATGGCGTCGCCCGGCCTGCTCGACATCGTGCTTCACGACCGCTGGATCGCGACCGTCGCGCGCAACTGGTGGGCCGCGAATCGCGCGCTCGACCGCTTCGCACCGCAGTTCGAAACCACCGGTCCGCCGATTTCGAGCGCCGGCATCGACAAGGCGCTGAAGGCCGCGCTCAAGGCCGATGGCTATCGCATCGTCAAAAAAGGCGACGTCGCCGAGGCGATGGAGGGGCGCACCAAGATTTCGGCGCATTATGCCGTCGCCCCCGCGCTTCATGCACCGATCGAGACGCGCACCGCAACCGCCGCTCCCGACGGCGACCGGCTGCGCCTGTGGGTTGCGACGCAGGCGCCCGCCCAGTGCCGCGACGCGGTAGCGCGGGCAGTCGGATTGCCGCCGGGCAAGGTGACGCTGTTCCCGATGATGGCGGGCGGATCGTTCGACGCCTGTCTCGATCACAGCGTCGCGGTGCAGGCGGCGATTATCGCGACGCAGATCAAGCGCCCGGTGCAGCTCGCCTGGTCGCGCGCCGAAGAAATCATGCGTGACATTCCGCGCGCGCCGGCGCGCGCCAAAATCTATGCGACGCTCGACGCCGCTGGCGGGATCGACGCGCTCGTCGCGCGGATCGCGGTGCCATCGACCAACCATGAATTCCGCGCGCGGCTGTTCGACGGAACCCCGGCTGACGTCGCGCAGCGCGAGGCGGCGGGAACGCCCGACGCCGCAGCCGTCGAGGGTGCGGGCGGATCCTATAATTTCCGCCATTTCGCGGTCGATCATTGCCCCGCCGACATCGGCCTGCCGACCGCGCGCTGGCGCGGCAACGCTGACAGCTACACCGCCTTCTTCACCGAATGTTTCATCGACGAAATGGCGGCGCGCGCCGGTTCCGACGCGCTGTCGTACCGGATGGCGATGCTTGGACAGGCGCCGCTCCTCGCGCGCTGCCTGCTCACTGCGACCAGCCTCGCCGGATGGGAAGGCGGGATTTCGGGCACGGCGCAGGGTCTTGCCTGCCATTCGATGCGCGGCAGCCACATCGCGCTCGTCGCCACCGCGCGGCCCAGCGACCGGGGGCTGCAGGTCGAGCAGCTCGTCGCCGTCATCGACGCCGGGCGGCTCGTCAATCCGGCGGTCGCACGCCAGCAGATCGAGGGCGGGCTCGTCTTCGGTCTCGCCGCCGCGGTCGGCGCGACGACCGATTATGACGGCGGCGTCGCGACCGCGCGCAAGCTCGGCCAGCTTGGCCTGCCCCGCCTGTCGCAAGTGCCGCAGATCGTCGTCGAATTCATCGACAGCGACCGCGATCCCGGCGGCGTCGGCGAAATCGGCGTGCCCGTCGTCGCGCCGGCGATCGCCAATGCAATGTTCGCCGCAACGGGTCGCCGAATCCGCCGCATTCCGCTATCGCCCGATCCGCTATGATCGAACGCCCCCCTTCCCATCCCGCGGTACCCGCGCCGCGCATCGGCGTGCTGCTCGTCAACCTCGGCACCCCCGACGCGCCCGAACCGGGTCCGGTACGCCGCTATCTGCGCGAGTTCCTGTCCGACTCGCGCGTCGTCGAAATCCCGTCGCTGCTGTGGCAGCCGATCCTGCGCGGCATCATCCTCAACACGCGACCGAAAAAATCGGCCCACGCCTATGCCCAGGTGTGGACCGACGAAGGCTCGCCGCTCGCCGCGATCACCCGGCGCCAGGCCGGAGCGTTGCAGGCGGCGCTCGGCGACGATGTCCGCGTGTCCTGGGCAATGCGCTATGGCGCTCCGGCAATCGGCGGCGCGATCGACGAGCTTGTCGGCGAAGGGTGCCGCCGCATCCTGATTGCCCCGCTCTATCCGCAATATTGCGCCGCGACGACCGCGACGGTGGTCGATGCGGTCGGCGCGCATCTTGCGCGCCTGCGCTGGCAACCCGCGCTGCGTTTCCTGCCGCCCTATCACGACGATTCCGCCTATATCGCGGCACTTGCCGCGTCGGTCGAGGCGGGGATCGCCGCGCTAGATTTCGCGCCCGATACGCTCGTCGCCAGTTTTCACGGCATGCCCGAACGGACGCTGCATCTGGGCGACCCCTATCATTGCCAGTGCGTGAAGAGCGCGCGGTTGCTGTCCGAAGCGATCGGGCGGCCGGTCGAGATTGCCTTCCAGTCGCGTTTCGGACGCGCCAAGTGGCTCGAACCCGCGACCGACGCGCTGCTCGAACGGCTCGGCCGCGAGGGGCGCCGCGTGGCGATTTTCGCACCGGGTTTTTCGGCCGATTGCCTCGAAACGCTCGAAGAGCTCGCGATCCGCGGCAAGGAGCAGTTCGAGGCGGCGGGCGGGCGCGAGTTCGCCTATCTGACCTGCCTCAACGACACCCCGCCAGGAATGGCTATGCTCGAGGCGCTGGTGCGGCGTGAACTCGCCGGATGGTATTGAAATAGCGGGCGCTTACCTCCTGTTTAACTCTGCGTCTTAAGCTCTGTATCCAGCGGCTTGCGGCATGTTGCGCCGGCACCCGCGCGGAGACATGCGATGAGCGAACTCGACCGGGCAGCCATGACGCTCGCCGGCCTGACCCTGGCCTTTCTGCTCGCCGTCGCCATCGTCTGGTGGATACGCCGCCCCCGCCCGCACGTTACACTGCCCAAGGCCCCCAAAATGCCGCGCGAAATCCGCATGCCGCGGCTGTCGCGCCGCGCCGAACCTGAGATCGAGCCGGTCGAAATCGCGCCCGCGCGGCTCGCGCGGCTGCGCGCTCAACCGGTCTATGACCCGTTGCCCGAAGACGAACCGCCGACCGAGGTCGTTCCAACAGCCGCCGAAACCGACGCGCCCTCAGACGCCTTGCCGCCCGAACCGATCGAAGTGATGCTGGCGGCGCAGGTTCAGGCGGTCGAGGCGCAGGCGCACGCCGCATCCGAGCCATTGCCCATCATGGACAGTCCCGCAGCTGGTCACGCCGCGCCTGCCGGCCAGGCGCGACTGGTCGCGCAAATCCCGCCGCGCGACGCGATTGTGACGCGCAACTGGGTCGGCGGACGCCCGCGTCTGCCAGACGCGATGCCGTGGCCACGGATCGAGGGCACCGATGCCGACTTTATCGCCCAGATCGCCTGCGCCGACCTGCCTGCCGGACTCTGGGACGGGCTGGGACCGCGCACCGGCGCACTCGCCTTTTTCGTCCATCCCGAAACGGGCGCGGCGACGGCGCTCCACCTGCCCGAGGTGGGACCGCCACGCGCGGCACCCAAGCCCGTCGGCCGCGCCTATTTCCGTCCCGCCGGGCTCGAGGACGAGGCGCTGCACCGGCTCGCGGTGCGGGCCTTTCCCGAATGGGCGGTCGACGTCCGCGGCGCCGATGCGCCCGGCACGCTGGCCGGGGCGGACGCCGCCGACGCCTTTTTCGCGGCCACTGGCTATGATCTTGCCGATCCTGCCTTTCATCCGTTCGACTGGCCGACGATGACCGGGCTGGCGGCGCTGCTCGCCGCGCGCCTGCCCTCCCTTGAAACCGGCACGGTGCCGCCGCCCGACGCGAGCGACGAGCTGACCGAGGCGCTGGCCGATGCCGCCGCAACCAACCGCGACGCGGCCGAGCGCGCGCGCGAGATTTTGGCGATCATCGACGAAAGCGCGGGGCAGGCGGGCTTTTCGGCCTCGGACGCGACTGCGGTGATGACCGCGCTGCACGCGATCCACTGGTCACGGGTGGTGGTCGAAGGCGACGCGGAAAGCGGCGAGGACCGCACCGAAACGATCACTTTGCCGCTGACGCGCCACCATCCGGATGCCGAGCTGTGGGTCAGCGACTATCGCGCGCTGCTTTTTGATCATGCGCGCCATCGCTGGTGCGCCGATCCCGATTCGCTTTCGGCCCCGGCCCGGGCGCTGTTCGAGCCCGTCTGGGCCGCACTCGCCGCCGCCGAGGCGCCGCTCGTAGGCGGGCAGCCGCGCCACTATGCACCCGGCTTCGACGAGGAGCGCGACGCGATGCTCGTCGAATTGCCCGCAAGCGCCTTGACCGGCATCGCGCCCGCGCAGGGCGCCAGCCTGATCCTCGCGATCCGCAAGGCCGATCTCGCTGTCGGAAATTTTGCGGCGCTGAAGGCACTGACCGGAAACTGAAAAACTTTCTCCGCAAAGCCGCGCGATTGACGTTCCGGTCAACTTGCGGCCGCTTCACGCGCGCCCTAATCACCAATAAAGCAAGATTGTGTGGGAGAGCGAATTCATGACACGCGTAGCAATCGTCACGGGCGGCAGCCGCGGCATCGGCGAGGCCATTTCGCTGGCGCTGAAGGATATGGGCATCCGCGTCGCCGCCAATTATGCAGGCAATGACGAGAAGGCGCGCGCCTTCACCGAGCGCACCGGCATCCCCGCCTATCGCTGGGACGTCGGCGACCATCAGGCCTGCCTCGACGGCTGCGCTCAGGTTGCCGCCGACCTCGGCCCGATCGACATCGTCGTCAACAACGCCGGGATCACCCGCGACGGCACGCTGGCGCGCATGACCTTCGACGACTGGAACGACGTCATGCGCATCAATCTGGGCGGCTGTTTCAACATGGCCAAGGCGACCTTCGGCGGCATGGTCGAACGCGGCTGGGGCCGCATCGTCAACATCGGGTCGATCAACGGCCAGGCGGGCCAATATGGCCAGGTCAACTATGCCGCCGCCAAATCGGGCATCCACGGCTTTACCAAGGCGCTGGCGCAGGAAGGCGCCAAGAAGGGCGTGACCGTCAACGCGATCGCGCCCGGCTATATCGACACCGACATGGTCGCCGCCGTCCCCGCCCCGGTCCTTGAAAAGATCGTCGCGAAAATCCCCGTGGGGCGCCTCGGCCACGCCGAAGAAATCGCCCGCGGGGTCGCCTTTCTGTGCAGCGAAGACGCAGGCTTCGTCACCGGATCGACGATGTCGATCAACGGCGGACAGCATATGTATTGAGCGCGCGCTCCCTGGCTCAAGACCCTCCCCCGTTTTCATGGGGGAAGGGCCTTGTTCCTCGCTTCAGTCCACCGTTACGCCGACAACCCGCCACGTATCGCCTTCGCGCACGAGCGAAAGCGTTTCGATCACGCCCGCCCTGTTCGCATAATCGGTACGGAATTTCACCATGCGATAGCCTTCGGGCGGCGCGGGGACATATTCGTCGCCAATCAGGACGCGCGATCTTGCAGCTCCGAGCGGCTCCTGCACCTGCCGTCCCGCATTGGCCCAGGCTTCGACGGTGTTGAGCGCCTTGAACGACTGTCCGGTCGCCTCCCAGCTTGCCGTCCAGTCGCCCTTTTCGACCAGCGCAAGCCAGGCGCGCGCCGCGTCGGCGGCCGCGCTTTCGGTCGGCGCGGCAGGCGGTGCCGCGGCGGGCGGACCCCCGGTTCCGGTCATCGAGGAAAGGGCGATTAAAGCAAGGGCAAGCGACATGAGAATAGCTCCAGCTACCAGGCCGAGCAGCCGCACCGAGCGGCGCTTTCCGGCATGTGGAGCACCATCTCTCACGCCGGCCGCTGCCGGGGCTTCCCCCAAAGGCTTGTCCGCAAATTTTTCGGGGGGGCAATGTTCTATCGCGCGCAGCTTGCGCGCCGCCTCGCGGCTGCTCGACACCGCCATCTTGCGGCGGGCATCGCGCAGCCGTTCGTTGATCGTATGCACCGAAAGCCCCAATTGCCGCGCCATCGATTTTGCATCATGCCCATCGACAAGCAGGCGAAGCGTCTCCTTTTCCTTTTCGGTGAGCGTCTGAATGGGTGCTGTCATGGGCCTGCCTGCCGTTGCGCCGGAACCGCGCGGCATTTTACGAATGGCCCGCCGGCGATCTACCCCAAATAATTCGTATCCGCATTTGCCGCGCCGGTTGTAAACCAGCGCGATGACCGCCTCCTATCACCCCCCCGTCAAACGCTCGGTTACGATTGCAGGGCACCCGACGTCGATCAGCCTCGAGCCCGTCTTCTGGGACGCGCTGGAAGCCTCGGCGGTGCAGCGCGGGCTGCCGGTCAATGCGCTCGTCGCGAGGATCGACGTTGAACGGATGGAGGCCGCCGATCCGCCGAACCTGACCTCGGCAGTCCGCCAATGGCTGTGGCACGCGCTCCTTGACGATCAGACGGCGGCGTAAACCGCCTGCCCGAAGGCCGCGCCCCTGTCGCCGGCATGATGCAGGAACAGCGATGGCTCGATCAGCTCGAGTTCCATGATGTGCAGCACGCCCGCCGCATCGCCGACCATGTCGACGCGCGCATAAACGGGCGGCGCAGGTGCGGCGGCAAGCGCCGCGGCGGCGAGCAGGCGCGCCGCCTCGCTCGCCTCCCAACCCGTCTCGCGCCCGCCGAACTGTTCCTGGACGCGGAAATCGCCCGACGCGGGGCGCTTGACGATCGCGTGACTGAAAGCGCCGCCGAAAAAGAAGAGCGAATATTCCCCGTCGGCGAGGATGCCGGGCATCAGCGGCTGGACAAGGCGGCGCTGCCCCAGCCCATCAGTGGGGATCGGCGCGCCGGGCGCGACACGGTGCGTCCCGTCGGCACCGCCCGAGACGGCGGGCTTCACCACCACCTCTTCGGCACCGAGCGCCGCGCGCGCCTGCGCCAGCGATGCGTCGTCCAGCGCCGCGACCTCGACCGTCGGCACCACTGCAACGCCCTTCGCGCCAAGTTCGGCAAGATAGGCCTTGTCGCTGTTCCAGCGCAGCACCGGGACCGGATTGACGACGGGCAATCCCGCGAGCCGGTCGAGCAGCGCATACCAGACGGCAACGTCGCGCTGATAGCCCCAGGCGAACAGCGGCAGGATCAGGTCAAACCCAGCCAGGTCGCCGGGATCGGTCCAGACGCGCTGCTCGACCGCCAAGCCGGCGGCCGCCAGCGCCGTCGCCTTGCGTGCGAAGGCGGGCCGCCAATTTTCCTCATAATCGGGTGCGGGGACGAGGATCGCGACGCGCGGCTGGAACGGCATAGAGCCTCCTGAAGCCCTCCCCCGAAGGGGAGGGTCAGACCTGTTACCGGCCGAGCAGCCCGCGCGCCTGCCCCGCAATGTGCGACAGCATCGCGCCATTGGGATTGGGGATGGTGCGCGCGCGGTCGACCGTCGTGCGGAATTGCGCGACGCGCGGTCCGTTCGCTTCCAGCCATTTGCTGACCCCGGCATCGAGATCGCCCTTGGGCAACCCCGCGAGGAAGCTCAGCCGCATCTGCTGGAAATCGCGCGCCAGGCTGTTGACGAGCAGGCGTTCCCACGGGTCGGCGGGGCTCATGTGCGCCGCCAGCGTCTGCGCCCAGTCGAGCCCGAGCGCGTCGCCCAGATGGGTGAAGGCCCGCGTTACCCCGACCTCATCGTCGCCGCGCCGTTCGGCAAGGTCGACGATTCCGATCGCGCCGTCGGTCTTGAACAGGCGGACGACCGCCGCGGTCAGCGCCTCGGGCGCGCCGGCTTCGAGCAGCTGCTGCGCCAGCGCGTCCCACTGACGCCGCACCGACGCGCTGAGCAGCGCGTCGACGGTCGCGGTCAGGCGATCGACGCCGGGTTCGAGCCGCGCGACGAGCGCGCCCGGCTGCGCCAGGCCGGGGCTGACGCGCAGCAGGTCGGCCATCTGCGATGCCATCGCCGAGGCGGCCTGGCTGAACAGCGACAAGCGGATGGATTCGTTGATCCCCGCGCTGTCGAGCGACGCCCACAGCCCCTTCATGTCGAGCAAGCGTTCGACGGCGACGAACGCCGCCGCGACCTCACCCAACGAGCAGCCCTCTTCTTCGACCAGTTCGAGCGGGTGGACGATGCCCATGCGGTTGACGATGCGGTTCGCAAGCTTGGTCGCAATGATCTCGCGGCGCAGCTGGTGATCGGCGATCGCCCCCGCGAAATCGCGCTGCATCTCGGCAGGGAAGGCCGCAGCAAGGTCGCTCGCCAGCGCGGGATCGTCGGGCAAGGCGCTCGCTTCGATCGCGTCCTGCAGCGCCAGCTTCGCAGTCGATAGCAGCACGGCGAGTTCGGGCCGCGTCAGCCCGCTCCCTTCGGCCGAGCGGCGCAGCAGCTCGTCGTTCGCCGCCAGCCCTTCGACCTTGCGGTCGAGCCGGCCCGATGCTTCGAACGTCTCCATGATCCGCACCAGCGACGGCACCGCGGCAGCGCCGCCCTTTTCGGCGATCGACAGCGCGAGCGCCTGCAACCGGTTGTCCTCGAGCACCAGCGCCGCGACATCGTCGGTCATGCGGACGAGCAGCGCGTCGCGATCATCCTGGCTCAGCCGGCCTTCGGCCATCTCGCGGTTGAGCGCGATCTTGATGTTGACCTCATTATCCGAACAGTCGACGCCGGCGCTGTTGTCGATGAAGTCGGTGTTGATACGCCCGCCCTTCGCCGCAAATGCGATACGTGCGGCCTGCGTGACGCCCAAATTGGCGCCCTCACCCACCGCGCGGACGCGCAGATCCTCGGCATCGACGCGCAGCGCGTCGTTGGCGGGATCGCCGACCTCGGCATTATTCTGGCCCGCCGCCTTCACATAGGTGCCGATGCCGCCGAACCACAGCAGATCGGCGGGCGCGCGCAGAATGGCGGAGATCAGCCCGGCGGGGTCGATTTCAGCGACCGAAAGACCCAGCAGCGCCTGCACCTCGGGGGTCAGCGGGATGCTCTTCTGGCTGCGCGCGAAAACGCCGCCGCCCTTCGAGATCAGCTTCTTGTCATAATCGTCCCAGCTCGACCGCGGCAGTTTGAACATGCGGTCGCGTTCCTTCCAGCTCTTGGCCGGATCGGGATCGGGATCAAGGAAGATATGGCGATGGTCGAAGGCTGCGCACAGCTTGATCGCCTTCGACAGCAGCATGCCGTTGCCGAACACGTCGCCCGACATGTCGCCGCAACCGACGACGCGGATCGTGTCGGTCTGCACGTCGATGCCCATTTCGGCGAAGTGACGCTGGACCGAAACCCACGCGCCCTTGGCGGTGATGCCCATCGCCTTGTGGTCATAGCCTTTCGACCCGCCGCTCGCGAACGCATCGCCGAGCCAGAAGTCGCGCTCCATCGCAAGACCGTTGGCGACGTCGGAGAAGGTCGCGGTGCCCTTGTCGGCGGCGACCACGAAATAGGGATCTTCTCCGTCGCGGATCACGACACCCTTGGGGTGCACCACCTTGCCGCCGACGATATTGTCGGTGATCGACAACAGCGACCGGATGAAAATGCGATAGCATTCGGTGCCTTCGGCGAACCAGGCGTCGCGATCCTCGGCCGGGCTCGGCAACTGCTTGGGATAGAAGCCGCCCTTCGCGCCGGTCGGGACGATGACGGCGTTCTTGACGCGCTGCGCCTTCATCAGCCCCAGAATTTCGGTACGGAAGTCGTCGCGCCGGTCGGACCAACGCAGGCCGCCGCGCGCGACGGGACCGGCGCGCAGATGGATGCCCTCGACGCGCGGGCTGTACACCCACACCTCGCGCCACGGCAGCGGCTTGGGCAGCCCCGGAACCAGGCTCGAATCGATTTTGAACGCCAGCGCCTCGGCGGCGGCGGGCGCAAAGGCGTTGGTACGCAGCGTCGCGCCGATCACCGCATGGAACAGGCGCAGGATTCGGTCATCGTCGATCGACTGGATCGCCGCAAAGCCGGTCTGGATTTCGGCTGCGAGCGCCTCGGCGCGCGCAGCATCCTTTTCCTTGGGGTCATGGAGCGCACGGAAGCGATCGACCAGCGCGGCGGTCAGCGCCGGGGCGCCGCGCAGCGCCGCAACGACCGTATCCATGCCATAGCTCGATCCGCCCTGGCGCATGTAGCGGAACCAGGCGCGCAGCCACACGATCGCCTGCGGATCGGTCTGCGTCACCAGCACGAGCTGGTTGAAGGCGTCGTTTTCGGCCTTGCCATCGAGCACCGCGGCAATCGCGCCCTCGATCGTCTCGACATGCGGCATCAGCGCGGTTTCGTCGACATTGGCGGGCAGGCGCAGCGAGAAATCGTGGATGAAGGTCGCCTCGGCATCGCCCTCACCGCCGCCAGGGACGTGCAGTTCGGTCGGGATTTCCTCGAGCACCTCGAACCCGAAATGTTCGAGCGCGGGTACGACGTCCGACAGCGCGAGCGGTCCGGCCGCACTATAGACTTTCAGCCGCAGCCGGTCGTCGCCGTCGAGGCTCTTTTTCGCCAGCCGCACATTGCGCGGGCGCTCGGCGTCGAGATCGCGCAGACGCAGGATGTCGCGCGCCGCCTCCTCTGGGTTATAGAGATTGCGATAATTGGCGGGAAACACCGGCGCGAAGCGCGCCGCGAGCGCCGCTGCGCGGCCCGGATCGCCGCGGCGCGCCAGCGCGCCCTCGACCTCGGGCTGCCAGCCGCGCACCATCTGCTCCAGCTGAGCGTTCAGCACTTCGGTATCGGGCACGATGCCGCCGCCGCGCAGGTCGAGCGTGTAGCGCAGCAAGGCAGCGCCGCCGTCCTCAAGCGCCATCGTCCAGCCGATGACGCCCGCCTTGGCCTCGCGCACCAGCAGCGATTCGATCGCCAGCCGGCGTCCCGTCGACACCTCGTCGCGCGGCAGCCAGACGAAGGTGAAGAGATGGCGACCGAGCGGGCTGCGTATCATCACCAGCTTCGGGCGCGGGCGATCGGTAATCGACATCGAGGTGAGCACCAGCTCTTCGAGCGATTCGGCGTCGAACGCGATCAGCAGGTCGTGCGGCAGTGCGGTCAGCGCATGCGCGAGCGCCTTGCCCGCGTGGCCGCCGGGGTCGAAACCGAATTTGGCCATCAGCGCCTCGAGTTGCGCGCGCAGCACGGGCACCTTGGCGGGGGGCGTCGACAGCGCCGCGCTGGTCCAAAGGCCCGCGTGGATCGACAGACGCTCGACCGTCTTGCCCTTCATTTCGGGAACGACGACCAGATCAAGCAGCACGCGGCGATGCACCGACGACAGGCGGTTCGACTTGATGAGCAGCGGCGCCGTGCGGCCCTTTTCGAACCAGGCAAAGGCCGCTTCGAGTGCGGTTTCGGACAGGATTTCGCTCGTCCCCGCGGCACAGATGCCCAGCGGATCGTGGCGCTTGCCGTCGCGCGTGCGCCATTCATGGCCGAGCTGCGTCATCGCGCCGCTTTCGAACCAGCGCAGCAGCTCGGCGCCATCGCCGTCGGCGCGCATCGTCGAATCGGCGAGCATCGCGGCGCGCATCGCCTTCCAGTCGGCGACCGCGGCGCGCACATCGGCGAGCGAGGCTTCGAGCGCATCGAGCAGGCGGCGCCGGGCGCGGGCGTCGCCGCGTTCGAGCTCCATATAGATGACCGACTCGCGCGCGCCGTCCTTACCGGCGTCGACCGCGGTCAGATGATTTTTCGCGTCGCGCTCGACCGACACCACCGGGTGGAGGATGCGGTGCACGGCAAGACCCTGCGCGCCCGCGATTTGCGAGGTCGAATCGACGAGGAAGGGCATGTCGTCGTTGACGACGACCAGGCGCATCCGGCGGTCGGTGCCGTCGGTCGCCACCGGCTCGAGCAGGAATGACGGTTGGCCCGGCGCCCGGTCGAGCGACGCGCGGGCGGCGAATTCGCCCGCTTCGGCCAGCGCCTTGGCATCGAGGTCGTCGCTCTCGCCGGGCAGCGCGCTGCCCTGCAAGGCGGCCTGATAGGCCTTGGCGAATTTCGCAGGAACTTGCGCCGCCAGCGACGTGCCGGCTGCGGTGTCTTCAGTCGATTTTTCAGGCATAGGGTTGCAGCATCCCGGACCAAGTTGAAGCGAGCATCCGCCGGGGGGACGGCGGCGCCTTGCGCTACGGCTCCCTATGCGCCCGCGCCGCGAAAGGCTCAAGACCCCCCGCGCATGCCGCGCAAAATTATTTCAACTTTTGGATTGTCTGTTACGCTGTTCGGGTCAATCGGCCGGCGTGATCGCGATTGCCTTCTTCGCCAGCTTCGCAACCAGCGCCGGATCGTCGGCCGCCTTGGCGACGATGCCAATGTGTCCGCCGGGCATCGCGCGCGCAATCAGCACCACGAATTCGGCATCGCCCGCATCATGTTCCAGGATCAGCGCCGGGTGCGCGGTGCGCAGCGCCGCCAGCTGCTCGTCGACCTTCGCCGCTGCATCGCCCGCGGGCTTGCGGCGCGCGCGCGCATCCTTGACCAGACCCTTGAGCCCGCCCGGATAGCAGTCGAGATAGGCGGGAAGCGACCCGCGCTCCAGCCCCGCGTCCTTCGCATGGCCGAGCACGCACGCATATTCGGCGAGGCGCGTCTTGTCGTAGGAGGCGCCGAACACCAGCTTGACGACCGGCGTCATCGGCGCACGCTCCTGCGCCTGCAGCCCCGCATCCTCGAGCAATTCGGCAAAGGCGTCGGGCTGCGCTTCGGCGGCGAGGGCGAAATCCCACGCCTTGCCGACCGCCTGATAGAGCGCGCTGCGGCTGCGGCTGTCGGCCGCCATCGCGCGTTCGGCGGTCTCGCGCGCCAGCGCCAGCCAGTCGGCCAGCTCGGCATCTGCACCCGGCCCGGCCGCGCCATCGTCGGCAGTCTCGTCGGCGGCCTCATCACCCTCGGCAACCGGCGCCACGGGATCGTCGAAACGCTCAGTCAGCAGCATCGCATCGCCAAAGGCAACCGCTTCGGGCTCGGCGTCGCCGAGCGCGGCGAAACCCGGCGCCGCTTCGTCGTCGATATGCTCCGAATCGGGGCCGTCGGCCCACACCGGAACGGGTGCGGTCAGCGGCGCAGCGCTGCGCAGCGCCTGCTCGACCGACAGTTGCAGCTCTTCGGCCTGCTCCGCGGCAACCGCTTCCTTCCAGTTGATGACGCCCATGATGAAATCGATGGTGTCGTCGTCGGACGAGAAGGGCAGCAGGATGCCGCGGTACATGATTGTGGCGCCGCGATCATTGACGAACTCGGCCTCAAAGCCGATCGGCGCGCGGTTGGCGATGATCTGGAGATAATGGTCGGTCAGCCGCGACAGCAGCGACCGCCCCGGAATCTGGCTGATATAATGGACATCCTCGTCGATCTGCGATTCTTCGCGCAGCCGGTCGCCGAGATAGGAGATGCCCGGATTTTCGACACCCGCGGTAAAGTCGAGCAGCACCGCATTGGGCCCGAAATCGGCGCCGTCGAGGTCGAGATCCTCGACCGACGGATAGGCGCGATCGGCAAGCAGCGACGCCCAATGATTATAGGCGCGCACCTGCATCCGCCGTTCGTCGACACCGACAGCCGGCGGCGCATCGATCGCGCCATCGTCCTGATCGTGGCTGCCCGAAAGCAGTCCGCGCATGCTGTCCATCATTCGTCCCCAGTCGCAAACATCGGGGATGTCATGCACCGACAGTGGTAAAAGTGGCGTAAACGATGCGCTCCGCAGGCACCGCGCGCCGCGCCGTCAGGCGAGCGTGGTGGTGATCGGCAAACCGGCCTTCAGCGTCAGCGTGACCGGCGTGCGCTCGGCGATATCGGCCATGCGCGCGCGCTGCTCGTCGTCGAGCCCGACGATCGCCAGCGTGCGGTCGATCCGCTTCTCCTCGCGCCCCGCCAGGCGCAGGCCGACCTCGACGGATTCGAGCGGCCAACCCTTGCGGTCGGCATACATGCGCAGCGTGATCGCGGTGCACGCGCCCAGGCTCGCGAGCAGCAGATCATAGGGGGCCGGTCCAACCCCGCCGCCGCCGAGCGCGGGCGGCTCGTCGGCGATCAGCGCATGGCCGCCGACATCAATTTCGGTGCGATAGCGGTCCTTGCCGATTCGCGCGCTGCCCTGCGCCATGCCATCCTCCTGCATCCTGCGTCGCGCGCAGCCTATCAGATGCACCGCCCGTTGCCAGCCACCATGCGCGGCTGGCATAGACGGCCCCGCGGGGGAGGCGAGGATGCAGACAAGAATGGGAACAGGACCGCTGCTCGACGCGCGCGGGCAGCTCGCCGAAGCCGGCTGGGCGACCGCCGAGGTGCGCCGCTACGACCGCGCGCGGATCGCGGCGGGCAAGCTGCGGATCAAGGAATGGGACTATTATTGCATCCTCACAGACGCCTTCGGGATCGCGCTGACCGTCGCTGACAATGGCTATCTGGGCTTCCTCGGCGTGTCGTGGCTGGATCTGGCGGCTGGAACCGCGATCAACGACGGCGCGGTGATCCCCTGGCCGATGGGCCGCATGCGGTTGCCCGAAAGCGCCGATGCGGGCGATATCGAACAGCGCCGCGGCGGCATGCTGCTGCGCTTCCGGCACGAACCGGGCGGCCGGCGGCTGACGGTCGAGGCCCCGAACTTCGGCGGCGGACAGGGCCTCGCGGGCGAATTATGGCTCGCGCAGCCCCCGATGGACCGCATGGTGATCGCCACGCCTTTCTCGGGGGCGCCACGGGCCTTCTATTATAATCAGAAGATCAATTGCCTCGCCGCCGAAGGCGAGATTCGGGTGGGGAACACCCTCCATTGCTTCAGCCCCGACCGCGCCTCTGGCGTGCTCGACTGGGGGCGCGGCGTCTGGACCTACGACAATGTCTGGTATTGGGGATCGGCCTCGGGAATGGCGGACGGACGCCGCATCGGCTTCAACATCGGTTACGGCTTCGGCGACACGGCGGCGGCATCGGAGAATATGGTCTTCGTCGACGGCACCGCGCACAAGCTCGACCGCATCGCCTTTCATATGCCGGCGGGCGGACCCGACGCAGGGCCGTGGCGCTTCACGAGCAACGACGGCCGGTTCGAAATGACGATGGACCCGATAGTCAATCGCCACCACAGCACCAACCTCGGCCTGTTCAGGACGGTGCAGGATCAGGTTTTCGGCCGCTTTTCCGGGCGCATCATCCTCGACGACGGCAGCGCGCTCGACATTGCCGGGCTCACGGGCTTTGCCGAAGAAGTGCGCAACCGCTGGTAGTCGGTCCTGTGCGCCTGCGCACAGCAATGCACACCCTTGCGCCCTATCCCCGAATGCGAGACTATCGCGGTCCATCGGGGGAGACATCCGGGGTCGCGGTTCAGCCATTGGGTGGAGACCGACTATGACAGGGAATGACCAGCAGCCGCGCTCGATCGTCGATCGCGTGAAGAATATCTTGCTCCAGCCCGCGCGCGAGTGGGAGGTGATCGACGGCGAAGCCGAAACGATCGGCGGCCTTTATCGCGGCTATATCATCCCGCTGGCGGCGATTCCCGCTGTGGCGGGGCTGATCGGCATGCTCGCCTTCGGCTTTTCGGTAATGGGCTTCACCTATCGCCCCTCGGTCGGCTCGGCCGTCGCCTCGGCCGTCGTGCAATATGCAACGACCTTGATCGGGGTCTTCATCCTCGCGCTCATCATCGACGCGCTCGCCCCCAGCTTCGGTGCGACACAGAACCGCGTCCAGGCGTTCAAGGTCGCGGCCTATTCGGGCACCGCGAGCTGGGTCGCGGGCATCTTCGCGATCCTGCCCGCACTTTCCTGGCTGTCGCTGCTCGGCCTCTACGGCCTCTATCTCCTTTACCTCGGCCTGCCCCGCCTGATGCGCGCGCCGCAGGAAAAGGCGATGACCTACACGATCCTGATCGTCGTCGCGGCGATCGTCGTCGCACTCGTCATCGGCGCGATTACCGCCCCGATCACCGCGACCTTCATGCGGGGGTTCTAGGCAAGAAGGCGGACCGGCGAGGGCGGGGGCGGTGCGATCGCCGTCTCCCGCCGTCAGTCCGCCAGTTGCTCGAGCGCCCATCGCGCGGCGTCGGCGACCATCGGCGATTCGTCGCTTGCCAGCGCCATCAGGCGCGGCCGCAAACTGCGATCGCCGCTGTTGCCCGCCGCAATCGCGGCGTTGCGTACCATGCGGCCCCGCCCGATCCGCTTGATCGGCGAGCCTGCAAAGACCTGCCGGAACCCCGTATCGTCGAGCGCGAGCAGATCGGCGAGCGCGGGCGCCGCCAGTTCGCCGCGCGGCAGAAACGCCTGGTGCCGCGCCGCGGTGTCGGCAAACTTGTTCCACGGACACACCGCCAGACAATCGTCGCAGCCATAAACGCGGTTGCCGATCGCGCGACGGAATTCGGTCGGGATCGGCCCATCATGCTCGATCGTCAGATAGGAGATGCAGCGGCGGGCATCGACGCGATAGGGCGCAGGAAAGGCCGCGGTCGGGCAGGCCTGCTGACAGGCGGTGCAACTGCCGCACCGATCGCGTCCCGGAACCGACGGCGCCAGATCGAGCGTCGTGTAGATCGCGCCCAGAAACAGCCAGCTGCCATGCTCGCGGCTGACCATATTGCTGTGCTTGCCCTGCCAGCCGAGCCCGGCAGCGGCGGCGAGCGGCTTTTCCATCACCGGCGCGGTGTCGACAAAGACCTTCACTTCCGCCCCCGGCGCCTCGGCAACGAGCCAGCGCGCGACATGCTTCAGCGCCTTTTTGACGACGTCATGATAATCGGCTCCTTGCGCATAGACCGAGATGCGGCCGCGGTCGGATGCGGCCGCGAGCGCCAGCGGATCGGTGCCGGGGGCGTAGCTCATGCCGAGCGCGATCACCGACCGCACCTCGGGCCACAGCCCTTGCGGCGATCCGCGCTGTTCGGCGCGGCTTTCCATCCAGATCATGTCGCCATGGCATCCGTCGGCGAGCCATTGCCTCAGCCGCGCCCCGGTTTGCGGCGCCGCGTCGGCGCGCGCAATGCCGAACGCCGCGAAGCCGTGCGCGCGCGCGGTCGCCGCGAGCCGCTCTTCGATCGGGGGCAAGGCATTGGAAAGCATTGCGCCCCTATACGACAGGCGGCGGGCCGTGCCATAGAGCGATGATACAGTGATGATATGCGGGCCGATTCAGCGAGCGGGGACCAGCGTTTGACCGATTATTGCGTGGAGGCGCGCGGCCTCACCAAATATTTCGACGAATTCAAGGCGGTCGACCATGTCGACCTCGAGGTACCGGTCGGCAGCATCTATGGCGTTCTCGGTCCCAATGGCGCGGGCAAGACCACCAGCCTGCGCATGACGCTGGGCATCATCGATCCCGACGAGGGGACGAGCCGCCTCTTTGGCAGCCACAAGCCGCAATCGGTGCGCCACCGCATCGGCTATCTGCCCGAAGAACGCGGCCTTTATCCCGGTATGAAGGCGCGCGAGGCGATCGCCTTCATGGGGGCGCTGCGCGGGCTCGACTGGGGCGAAGGCCGCCGCCGCGCCGCGATCTTCATGGCCGAACTCGGGCTCGAACGCGTCATCGACGAAAAGATCCGCAAGATGTCGAAGGGCATGGCCCAGATGGTTCAGCTCATCGGCTCGATCGTCCATGCTCCCGACCTGATCGTGCTCGACGAACCTTTTTCGGGACTCGACCCGGTCAATCAGGAGCGGCTTGAAACGCTCGTGCGGCGCGAACGCGATCGCGGCGCGACGATCCTTTTCTCCACCCATGTCATGGCGCATGCCGAGCGACTATGCGACCGGCTCGCGATCATCGCTCGGTCGCAGCGCCGCTTCGAGGGCACGGTCGACGAGGCGCGCGCGCTGCTGCCGATGCAGGTGCGCTACGCACCGCGCACCGGCGCCGACGATGGCGTGATCGCGGCGCTGCTGCCTGCCGATGCGCAGCGGCGCGGCGACGCCTGGCATTTCGCGATCGACGACGCGGGGGTTGAACCGCTGCTCGCGCGGATCACCGCCAGCGGGCACGGCGTCGCCGGCCTGTCGATCGCCCGCCCCGGCTTGCACGATGCCTTCGTCCATATCGTGCGCCAGGTCGACGCGGGTTTCGCCGCCGACGCCGCCGAAGAAGCCGCTGCGGAGGCAAGCGCATGACCCCCTTTCTGAAAAATATGGCGGTCGTCGCGCGCCGCGACTTTCTCGCGATCGTGGCGACGCCGACCTTCCTCCTCTTCCTGCTCGCACCGCTGTTCATGCTCGGCATGAGCCTGGTCGGGGGTCTCGGTGCATCGCAGCTCGCCGACAGCGCGCGCGGCGCAGGGCGGATCGTCGTCGTTGCCGACACCGGCGATGTCGCAGCGCTGCGCAGCGCCGACGCACGCTTGCGCGATGCGCTGGACGGCCGCGGTCCCGCGACGCTCGACGTGCGGATCGCCTCGCCGAAGGGCGACGATCCGCTGGTCATCGCGCAGGAAAAGGGTGCCGACACCTATGCGGTGATGGTCGGCCCGCTCACCACGCCGCGCATCGTCGAACGCGAGGAGGGCAGCCGCTCGGGCCGCTATCTCGCGCTGCTCGCGGAAGAGGTGTTGCGCGACCGCGCCGCCGGCGCGGTGCCGCCGGTTGCACCGCATTTCGAATCGATCCGCAGCGGCGGGACGAGCATCGCGGTGCAGCAGTCGATGGGCTTCGGCGCGGTCTTTGCGATCTTCCTGATGACGCTGCTGCTCGCGGGGCAGACCGTCAGCTCGCTGGCAGAGGAAAAGGGCAACAAGGTCATCGAAATCCTCGCCGCCGCGGTGCCGCTCGAAAGCGTCTTTCTCGGCAAGCTGCTCGGCATGCTCGGCGTCGCGGTGCTGTTTATCGCCTTCTGGCTTGCGATGGCGGCAGGAGGCGGACTGATCGCCGCAACCCAGATCGACCCGGCCACGCTCTCGGCGGCAGGCGCGGGCAAGCCGGTCGCGGCGATGCTCGCGGTGCCGGCTACCGGCTGGGGCTTTTTCGTCGGCATCTGCTTCGTCTATTTCATCATGGCTTTCCTGCTGCTCGGCGCGGTGTTCCTCGGTGTCGGCGCGCAGGCGGGAACAGTGCGCGAAATCCAGATGCTCAGCCTGCCGATCACCATCTTTCAGGTCGGCATGTTCAGCCTCTCTTCGGCCGCCGCGAGCGCTCCGGGCAGCCCGCTCGCGCGCTTCGCCGAAATTTTTCCCTTTTCGTCGCCCTTCGCGATGGCGGCGCGCGCCGCGACCGACGATGCGAAGGCGGTCCATCTGCTTGCGCTCGGCTGGCAGTTGCTGTGGGTCGCGCTCGTCATCTTCCTGTCGGTCCGAATGTTCCGCGCCGGGGTGCTCAGCGGCAAGGCGGGCTGGAAATTCTGGAAACGGCGGCAGCGCGCGTGACGCCCCGAGGGTCCGCTCGTTTCTAGGGTGATCGCCCCAAAGCCTCATTGACAAAACTGTAAATAGTGGCATTCTGCAACCCAATCGGCCGCGCCCGACGGCCTTGAGAGGAGCTGCCCCTAATGGCCACCCAGATTCGCGTCGAACCCGAAACCGTCAATCCGCTCGACGTCAGCCGCGCCGACATGTGGCGCGAGGATCGCTGGCAGCAGCCGATGGCGCAGTTGCGCGCCGAATCGCCAATCTATTATTGCGAAGATTCGAAGTTCGGCCCCTATTGGTCGGTAACGACCTACAAGCCGATCCAGCATATCGAGGCGCTGCCCAAGATCTTCTCCTCCTCGTGGGAATATGGCGGCATCACCGTCGCGGGCGACGGCATCGAACATCTGCAGGAGGGCGAAATCCCGATGCCGATGTTCATCGCGATGGACCCGCCGCAGCACACCGCGCAGCGCCGCACCGTCGCCCCGGCCTTCGGCCCCTCCGAAATCGAACGGATGCGCGCCGACACGCTGCGCCGGACGAGCGAAGTGCTCGATTCGCTACCGATCGGCGAAACTTTCGACTGGGTCGAAAAACTGTCGATCGAACTGACGACGCAGATGCTCGCCATCCTGTTCGACTTTCCCTTTGAAGAACGCCACAAACTGACTGCCTGGTCCGACGCGCTCGGCGACATCGAAAGTTTCAATACGCTCGAAGAACGCCAGGCCCGTCTCGCGATCGCGTTCGAAATGGGCGCCGCGTTCAAGGAATTGTGGGACCGCAAGGCGCAGAATCCCGGTACGCACGACCTGATTTCGATCATGCTCCAGTCGGATGCGATGAGCCACATGAGCCATGAGGAATTCATGGGCAACCTCATCCTGCTGATCGTCGGCGGCAATGACACGACGCGCAATTCGATGTCGGCCTACGCCTACGGCCTCCATCTTTTCCCCGAGGAGCGCGCGAAGCTGGAGGCAAATCACGATCCCGAACTCGCGGTCAACGCGATGCACGAGATCATCCGCTGGCAGACCCCGCTGGCCCACATGCGCCGCACCGCGACCGAAGACACCGAATTGTTCGGGCACCAGATCAAGAAGCGCGACAAGATCGCGCTGTGGTACGCGTCGGCGAACCGTGACGAGAGCATCTTCCCCGACGGCGACCGGATCATCGTCGACCGCGAAAATGCGCGGCGCCACCTCGCCTTCGGTTACGGCATCCACCGCTGCGTCGGCGCACGCGTCGCCGAGCTTCAGCTTACCGCGCTGATCTCCGAAATGCAGCGGCGGCGGCTGCGCGTGAATGTGGTCGGCGAACCCGACCGGGTGAACGCCTGCTTCGTCCACGGCTATCGCCACCTGCCCGTGGTGCTCGAGAAATATTGACGCGGCGCTGAAACCGGGAGCAGACCGGCATCGTATCTAGAAGGCAGAGGAGCCTGCCATGATCGAACGTCGTTATCTGCTTTCCGGTCTCGCCTTGGGCAGCGCGCTGATTGCCGCGCCGATGCTGTTCGCCAAGCCCGGCAAGCGCCCGCTGGCGCAGCCAGGCTGGCGCCTGACCGATGCCGAGTGGAAAAAGCGCCTCACCGCGACGCAATATGCGGTGCTGCGGGAGGCCGCGACCGAGCGCCCCTACACCAGCCCGCTCAACAAGGAGCATCGCGCCGGCACCTTTGCCTGCGCGGGCTGCGCGCTGCCGCTGTATTCGAGCAAGGCCAAATATGACAGCGGCACCGGCTGGCCGAGTTTCTGGGCGCCGCTGCCGGGCGCGATCGCGACATCGGTCGATCATGAGCTCGGCTATCCGCGGACCGAGGTGCATTGCCGGCGCTGCGGCGGCCACCTCGGTCATGTCTTCGACGACGGGCCAAAGCCGACCGGCAAGCGCTATTGCATGAACGGCGCCGCGCTCCGCTTCATTCCCGCCTGACCACGCGCCGATTGGCGCACGCTCCAAACGAAAAGGCCCGGCGGATCGCTCCGCCGGGCCTTTGCCGTTCCGATGCGCCGCCGCTTAGTCGCGGCTGCCCATCAGGTTGAGCAGGAAGGTGAACATGTTCACGAAGTCGAGGTAGAGCGTCAGCGCGCCCATCACCACCGACTTGCCGACGAAGTCGGTGCCGCGGACATAGAAGTACATGCTCTTGATCTTCTGCGTGTCATAGGCGGTGAGGCCGGCGAACAGCAGCACGCCAATCACGCTGATCGCGAGGTTGAGCGCGGTCGACTGCACGAAGAGGTTGATCAGCATCGCAACGAGGATGCCGACGACGCCCATGATCAGGAAAGTGCCGAAACCCGACAGATCCTTCTTGGTCGTATAGCCATAGAGGCTGAGACCGAGAAAAGCCGCAGCGGTCGCGAAGAAGGTCGTCGCGATCGAGGTCTGGGTGAAGGCGAGGAAGATCGTCGACATCGACAGACCCATGATCGCCGCATAGCCCCAGAACAGCGCCTGCGCCGCGCCGGTCGACAGCTTGTTGATCCCGAAGCTGAGCACCATCACGAAGGCGAGCGGCGCGAGCATGACAACCCACATCAGCGGGCTGCCGATCAGCGACAGGGTGAAACCCGACGAATAGGCGAGCATCGCGACGATACCGGTAAGCAGCACGCCCGAGCCCATATAGTTATAGACCGACAGCATGTACGACCGCAGGCCGGCATCGACGGCCTGATCCATCGCGCTCGCGCTGCCAGGAAAGCCGGACGCCGCCATATTGGGGTCGTTCCAATTAGCCATTTTCAAATCTCCATCACCGGCCAGCCCATACCGGCCGTACTGCCAATATCAGTATTTTCGCCCTCCGTTTCAAGCGAAACCGGTCCGGGCGCCTTCGGCGCTGTCGCGCGCGGTGCAAAAGCCCTATGACAGGCGCGCCATGTCCACGCACCGCCTGTTCGTCGCCCTGCGCCCGCCGCGGCCGATTCGCGCCCGGCTGATCGCGGCGATGCATGGCATTTCGGGCGCACGCTGGCAGGATGACGACCAGCTTCACCTGACCTTGCGCTTCATCGGTGAAGTCGATCGCCACCGGGCCGAGGATGTCGCCGCGGCGCTCGGCGCGTTGCACGCCCCCGCCATCGCCGCACGCATCGCAGGGGTCAGCCTGTTCGAACGGCACGGCCGCCCGCACATGGTGTGGGCGGGGGTCGAGCCCGCCGAAGCGGTCGCGGCGCTGCACCGCAAGGTCGACCAATTGCTAATGCGCGTCGGGATCGCAAAGGAGACGCGCGCCTTTCTGCCGCATGTCACGCTGGCACGGCTCAATCGCGGATCGGGGCCCGTCGCGCCCTTTCTGGCCTTGAACGGCGATCTCGCGACACCCGACTTCGTCTTCGGTCATGTCACCCTTTATGAGAGCGAGCTTGGCCATGGCGGGTCGCGCTATAACCCGATCGCGCGCTATCCGCTCGACGGCCCGGTCGCGGCAACCAGCGCGGCGGCGACCGCGCTGACATCGGCCCAGGTTTCGGCAAAGCCATCGTCGGCGCCATAATAGGGATCGGTCACGCTCTCGCCCGCCCGCCCGGGCACGAGATCGAGCATCAGCATCAGGCGCGCCGTCGCGTCCGCAGGGGCGAGCGCCCGCGCGGTCTGCAGATTGTCGGCGTCGGCGGCCAGGATCAGGTCGAAGCGGTGAAAGTCGCCGCGCGCGAGCTGGCGCGCGCGCAGATCGGCGATATCGACGTCATGCCGCCGCGCCTCCGCCTGCGCGCGGCGATCGGGTGGGTGGCCGACATGCCAGTCGCCGGTCCCCGCAGAATCGAGCCGCACCGCGATTCCGGCGTCGGCAAAGGCGGCACGCGCCGCGCCTTCCGCCAGCGGCGAGCGACAGATATTGCCAAGACAGAGAAAAAGGATGGCGGGCGCATCGTCCCGGTCGTCGGTCATGTCATATCCTTCTTCACAAAGTTGAACCGGTTTTCAACTTGCGCTGCCCGGCGGCTCTGCTAGCCATGGCGGCCAACGATAATGACTGAGGGAGCGCGGTGCCAGATGGCTGAGACGAGCAACGATCCGGGGACAGGCGTCGAAAGTGCGGAGGGTGAACCGCGCGCGACGGGATACAGCTGGTATGTCCTCGGCGTCCTCGTCGTCGTTTATATCCTCAACTTCATCGACCGCCAGATCGTCAGCATCCTCGCGGTCGACATCAAGGCCGACCTCGGTCTGACCGACGCCGACATGGGCTTCCTCGGCGGTGCCGCCTTCGCGGTCTTCTATGCGCTGTTCGGCATCCCGCTCGGACGCCTCGCCGACAATTGGAACCGCGTGAAGCTGCTGTCGATCGGCCTCGCACTCTGGTCGACGATGACCGCCCTGTCGGGGTTCGCACGCAATCAGGTAACGCTGACCTTTGCCCGCATGGGCGTCGGCGTCGGCGAAGCGACCGCCAGCCCGACCGCCTATTCGCTGATCTCGGATTATTTCCCCAAGCGGCAGAAGGCGACCGCGCTCGCCATCTATTCATCGGGGCTCTACCTTGGCGGCGGCGTGTCGCTGTTCATCGGCGCCTCGATCGTCGAGGCGTGGAACCGCACCTGGCCGAACGGCGGGCCGATGGGGCTGGTCGGCTGGCACGGCGCCTTTCTGGCCGTCGGCATTCCCGGCCTGCTCGTCGCGCTGTGGGTCGCAACGCTGCGCGAACCCGCGCGCGGCGCGATGGACGGAGTCGCGAGCCACAGTTCGCCCCATCCTTTCCGCGAATTCTTTCGCGACTTGTCGACGATCGTTCCGCCCTTCACCCTTTTCGGCGCCGCACAGCGCGGCACGACCGCATTGGCGGTAAACATCGGCTTCGCCGCCGCGATCGCCGCCTTTGCGTGGTGGATGATCCGCCTGACGGGCAATTTCCCGCAATGGTCGGCGGTCGGGCTTGGCTATTACGCCGTCTTTTCATGGGCCTCGACTCTGCGCGCGCGCGATCCCGCGACCTTCCGTCTGATCTGGGGCACGCCCGCCTTCATCTGCACGACGCTGGGTTACGGGCTGGTGAGCCTTGCCGCCTATGCTCTCGCCTTCTGGTCACCACCCTATGCCGAGCTTGTGCTGAAGCTGCCCAAGCAGGAACTGGCATTCATTCTCGGCGCCAATGGTGCGCTTGCAGGGTTCGTCGGGGTAATTCTGGGCGGCCGCATCGCCGATGTTCTGCGCGCGCGCAATCCGGCGGGCCGCATCCTGACGATCATCTTCGGCGTCGTTGCGCCGATCATCCCGATCTGGATCGGCTACACGACCGAAAGCAGCTTCATCTTCTACGCGATGAACTTCCTCGCCGGCATGTTCGGTGCCGCTGCGCTGGGCGCCGCCGCCGCAACGACGCAGGATCTCGTATTGCCGCGCATGCGCGGGACGGCGACCGCCGCCTTCTTCCTTGGCACGACACTCGTCGGCCTGTCGTTTGGTCCCTACATGGTCGGGCAGATTTCGGACCTCGCCGGCACGATGGTCGATGGCAAGCCGGTGGGTGACCTGCGGACGGGCATATTGTCGCTGATCGGCGTCGCGCCGATCGCGCTGGCGCTTCTGATCTATGCCTATCGCACGGTGCCGCAGGCCGAAGCGACGATTGCCGAGCGCGCGGCGAACGCGGCCGCCTGACCGCGCCCGCGTACCGCCGATATGCCGTTGCTTATCCGGCTGTGATCACGCCGCAGGCAACGCGGCCGCCGCTGTTACCGCTCGGATCCGTCTTGTAATCGTCGGGACCGGCGTGGATCACGAACGCCGCGCCGTCGGCGTCGAGCAGCCCGCCCTCGCCGGTCAGGCGCGAGCCGACGACCTGCAGCGTCGCGCGGCCGATCGTTCCCGATTCGACGACGAGGTTGGGTAGATCGCCATGATGCGCCCCCATCGGGTTGTCGCGCCCATGCTGGGCGTGGGTCGGGTTCCAGTGCGGGCCGGCGCTGCTGAAATCAGGCGGGGTGCATTGGCCGACGGCGTGCAGATGCATGCCATATGTGCCAGGTGCAAAGCCGCGCGCGACCAGTTCGATGCGCAGGCCCGTTCCGTCCTTGTAGATATCGACGCGCCCACGGTCGGCGCCCGAGGCGTCATAAAGCTGGGCATGGGCGTCGGATGGGGGCATCGTCGTCGTCGGCCCCTTTGATCCGCTGGCGCAGCCGCCAAGGGCGAGCAGCGAGGCGGCGCACAGCGCGGCGGTCACCGTCGGGCGAAAAGTGGTGGCAGGCGTCATGAATTGGCTCCCCATCATTGGCGCGGTGCGGCGCTTGCGAAAATCCTACGCCGCGGCGCGGCGTTCGTTCCCAGGCCCGCAGGATGCCCCGCCGAAGCCGCCGCGCCAAGCGCTTTCACGCCCGGCAAAGCAAAAGGGCCGCGGATCGCTCCGCGGCCCTTCGCTGGCGCATCGCTGATCTGGCGATCAGAAAACGCGCCCATATTGTTCGTTGCCGACGAAGCCGAGCTTGCCGACGCCGCTACGCTTCACGACCGCCATGACGCGATCGACCACGATATAGCGGGCGTAGGGGTCCGGCTGGATCTGCAGTTCGGGTTCCACCGGCAGCGCCTTCGTCTGCTCGAGATAATCCGAAAGCTGCGCCAGATCGACCGGAACGCCGTTCCACGTGACCGTCCCCGCGGGGTCGATCATGATCTTGTTCTTTTCCGGGTCGACATTGTTCTTCGAATCGGTCGGAACCGGCAGGTCGATCTTCACCGCGTGGGTTTGGACCGGAATGGTGATGATGAACATGATGAGCAGAACGAGCATGACGTCGATCAGCGGCGTCGTGTTCATTTCCATCATCGGTTCATTATCGTCCCGATCCCCAACAGCCATAGCCATGAGACTATTCCTTCATTCCTTGGCGGACCGCCTTAGAGGCGGCCCAGCGTGGCCGAACCAGGGGCAGGTTCCGAAATGAACCCGATCTTCTGGAAACCGGCATATTGCATCGTGTAGATCACACCGCCGATGCACTGGTACGGCGTGTTGATGTCGCCGCGGATATGCACTTCGGGGAAGTTCTCTTCGGTGATATTCTGGGGCCCGCCGATATCGTTGAGAAGCTTTTCAAGCTTGTCTTGACCGCGCTTGAGCAATTCGCGCGAATCGACCGGGGACTGGCCCCAATATACTTCGCAGCTACCGGGGGTTGCGCCCGCTCGAACCGAGATGTTCACATTCTCGGGCTTCGTCGTCGTCGGCTCAAAAGCGACGTCGGGCAGCTTGAGCTCCACCGTCTCCAGCACCACGGGAACCGTGATGAGGAAGATGATGAGAAGCACAAGCATGATATCCACGAGCGGCGTCGTGTTGATGTCGGACATCGGGGCATCTTCGCCCTTTGCGCCTGCACTCATCGCCATAGGATTAGCATCCTGTCACAAAATTACTGTCATGGACCTGCGAAAAGCCTGCCGAAGCGCACCTGTCGCTGTCCAGCGGCCCCGCCGATCGCCTGAGCGTGCGACGGGGCGCGAGAGTCTTAGGCCTTCTTCGGCGCGGCGGCGGGAGCGGCCTTGGCGGGCGCAGCGGCAATCGCCGGCTTCACCTGGCCACCCGACATGATCGAGCCGAGCACGTCGTTCGAGAAGGTCGACAGACGGCGGGCAATCGCCTTGTTGCGGCTCTGGAGCCAGTTGAAGGCGAGAACCGCGGGAACCGCGACGATCAGACCGATGGCGGTCATGATGAGCGCTTCACCGACCGGGCCGGCGACGGTGTCGATCGAGGCCTGGCCCGATGCACCGATCTTCACGAGGGCGCGAAGAATACCGATAACGGTACCGAACAGACCGACGAACGGCGCGGTCGAACCGACGGTCGCGAGGAAGGCGAGGCCGCCGTTGAGCTTCGAGTTGATGTGGTTCTGCGAACGCTCGAGCGTGCCGTGCATCCAGTCATGCGCTTCGACCGGGTCGGTCAGCTTGTTATGCTCTTCGTTGGCGCGCAGACCGTCTTCGACGACCTGACGATAGGCGCTGTTCTTTTCGAGCTTGTTCATACCTTCAGCGAGAGTCGGCGCACGCCAGAAGTTCGCATCGACTGCCTTGCCCTGGTTGATCACCTTATTCTGTTCGAACAGCTTGGTGAACAGGATGTACAGGGTGCCGATGAACATGATCAGCAGGACGAGGAAGGTGATCTGCGACACGATACCGCCTTCGCACAGCGCCGGGACGAGACCATAGGGGTTCTCGCCCTCTTTCTTGACGCACATCGACGCGGGCATGAGGCTCATCCCGACGTCATGGGCACCAGCCGCAGCAGCGGCGTTCGCAATCAGATTGAACATTTCGATATTCCCTCTCAAAAAATCTAAACCGGGGGTCGGCATTTCTGCCGGAAAATTCAGGAAAAGCGATGCTTAGCGATCGATCTTCCAGGTAAAGCGGCTCGACCAGCTACCCGTCGTGGGGTTGCCGTTCCGATCGACGGCCGGCGCGAATTTCGCACGGCGCATCAGCAGCTTGCAGGCTGCATCGTCGAGGTCGGAGTGACCGCTGGACGAAGTGACCGAACAACCCGTGGGCTTGCCATCGGTGCCGATGGTCAGACGGAAACCCGTCGTCCCTTCGCGTTCCTGACGCTGCGCGCTCGGCGGATAGTCGTCGTTTGTCACCCAGCGGCCCGGAGACCCCTTCGGCGACGCACCCTTCGACATGTCGGGGGTCGGCGGCGGCGCCGGCGGCGCGGGCGGCGTATAGACCTGCGGCGGCGGCGCCGGCGGCGGCGTCGGAACCGACTGGATCTGGTTCGCGGTGCTCGGCGGCGGGATCGGCGACGGAGGCGTCACGACCGGCGGCGGCGGCGGCAGCTTGTTATCCGGCGGCGGCGGCGGCGGCGGCTCCTCCGGTGGCGGCGGCTCTTCGACGTCCACCACGTCCAATTTTTCGGCAATTTTCTTGACGATGCTGATATTCAGGCCGTTCACCAGGCCGTAGCCCAGCACTGCCGTCAGCAAGCCCACCAAGACAATTGCCACTACCCTGTTTTTAGGGTCGACATTATCACCATAAGCCATTCAGGGACGACGCTCCTTGCTAGATCATCCTGACACCAAATCCGCACCATCGGGTTCGGTTGCCAATTGCCCGGATATTTTCCGATGCGCTCCGCAGACCCGATGGCTTAGCAACCGGCTTGTTCTGTTTATGCCGGACGCTTCACCGCTCGTCCTATCGCGGTGGCGAGAAGTTCGCAAACCCTTTATCAGCGGTTAATGTGCACTTGTCCATGATGGGCAATTGGCCGCCTTTCGAGGCAGGATAGAACAGAAGGTGGATCGAATATGCGCGCCCTCGCCCTGGCTACCGTGGCCGGCATTGCTTTGTTTACTAATTGTTTTTCAAATGCTTATGCCGAAACTCCGACACCCGCCGCGGGTACCGAAAGCCCCTGGAGCTATGCCGATCTCGCCGATCTGGCGACAGTTGCCCCGATGGTGATCGAGGCGCGCGTCTACAGCACGGCGCTGCTTAAGGCCGAACGCGCACCGGGGCTCGCGGCGGGCTTTGCGCGATTCTATGTCGAGGCCGATGTGGTCAGCCTGATTCGCGGATCGGGGCCGCTGGCGGCACGGATCAGCTATCTTGTCGACCTTCCGCTCGACGCAAAAGGCAAGCCGCCGAAGCTCAAAAAGAAGCAGCCCGTGCTGCTTTTCGCCCGCCCGGTCGCGGGCGCCGCTGCGGGGAGCAGCAGCACCGGAAGCGTCCAGCTGATCGCGCCCGACGCCCAATTGCCGTGGGATGCCGCGACCGAATCGCGGCTGCGCGCGATCCTGACCGAGCTGGTCAAGCCCGGCGCCCCGCCCGCGATTACCGGAATCGCCAACGGTTTCCACGTCCCCGGCACGCTGCCCGGCGAGGGCGAGACGCAGCTGTTCCTCGACACCAAGACCGGCGAACCGGTGTCGATCACCGTCCTGACCGCCGCCGACGGGTCGCGCCGCTGGTCGGCCGCCTTTGGCGAGATCGTCGACGAAAGCGCCCCGATTCCGCGCCAGAACACGCTCGGCTGGTATCGCCTGGCCTGCGGCTTGCCGCGCAGCCTGCCGCTCAGCAAGCTCGGTGGCACCGCCCCCGAAGACCGCAAGAAAGCGGCCGCCGACTATGCCGTCGTCCTTGGCGCGCTCGGCCAATGCACGCGCACCCGCACACCGCCGCCTGGCCTCTGACACAGCCGAACTGCGGGGCCCGCGGCAACGCGGGGCCTTGTTTCCGGGCGAAAAGCCGATAGGGGCGCAGGCGAACGCGGGCTCCGGCCCGCCCTGCCAAGGAGTGCCTGCATGTCGCCTCAGCCCGCCCCCGCCGCCCCGCGCCCGCCGCTGCGTGTCGCGCTCGCCGGTATCGGCGTCGTCGGCGGCGGCGTCGTCCGGTTGCTCGAGGCCAATCGCGACCTGATCGCGCGCCGCGCCGGCCGCGCGGTCGAGATTGTCGCCATCTCCGCGCGCGACCGCCAGAAGGATCGCGGCGTCGATCTGTCGCCCTATCGCTGGGAAGACGATATGGCGGCGCTGGTCGAATCCGACGATGTCGACGTCGTGGTCGAGATGGTCGGCGGCGCCGACGGCCCGGCGCTGACGCTCGCCCGCCAGGCGCTCGGCGCGGGCAAGGCGCTCGTCACCGCGAACAAGGCGATGATCGCGCATCATGGGCTCGATCTGGCGCAGATCGCCGAGGCGCAGGACACGCCGCTCAAATATGAAGCCGCCGTCGCGGGGGGCATCCCGGTCATCAAGGCGATCCGCGAAGGCGCCTCGGCGAACCAGATCGCGCGCGTCTATGGCATCCTCAACGGCACCTGCAATTATATCCTGACACTGATGGAGCGCGAGGGCGCAAGCTTCGCCGATGCCCTCGCCGCCGCGCAGGCCGAAGGCTATGCCGAGGCCGATCCGACCTTCGACGTCGACGGGATCGACGCCGCGCACAAATTGTCGATCCTCGCCGCGCTCTGCTTCGGCACCCGGCTCGACATCGACACGGTGACCGCCGAGGGCATCCGCGGCCTGATCGCCGCCGACATTCGCGAGGCCGCCGCGCTCGGCCACCGCGTCCGCCTGATCGGTATGGCCGAACGCGACGAAAGCGGTCTTTATCAGCATGTCCAGCCGTGCCTCGTGCCCGCCGACCATCCGCTCGCCTATGTCCCCGGCGCGCTCAATGCCGTCGTCGCCGAAGGCAATTTCGTCGGCCGCCTCTTTTTCGAAGGCGCGGGCGCGGGCGCGGGGCCGACGGCTTCGGCGATCGTCGCCGACATCATCGACATCGCGCGCGACGAATATGGCCCTGCCTTCGCGATGCCGGTCGACGCACTCGATGCCGCCCCCGCTGCCGATGCGGGCGCGCGCGTCGGAAAACATTATGTCCGCCTGATCGTCGAGGACCGGATCGGCGTCCTTGCCGAGATCGCGACCGCGATGCGCGACGCTGGCGTTTCGATCGAAAGCTTCATCCAGCGCGGCGACGATGCCGAGGGCGGCGTGCTGATCGCGCTCGTCACGCACGAAGGTCCGGGCCGCGCCGTTGCCGCGGCGCTCGCGGCCCTCGCAGCATCGGATCATGTCATCGGTACGCCGATGCATATGCCGATCCTGGCGCTCTGACCCCGCTTGCATTCGCAAATCCCCCTGTTAGCTCTCGCTGAGGGGAATGGGGGGGACAGACATGGACATGGCGATCCGGGAGGGCTTGGCCGAAGCGCGCGCGCTGGCCCGGCAGCATTGGCAAGCGCTGCTGACCTATGTCGGCCTCGGCGTCGTGCTGCCCTTTCTGCTGCTGTCGAGCGAGCCGATCTTCGATCTGCGCACCTCGTCGCCATCGCCGCCGATCCCTGGACCTATCGCGTCAGCGGATCGATCACCGGGCCGCTCTATCTTCTGGCCATCGTCAGCCTGATCGTCAGCGGCGCGCTGCTCGCGGCATGGAATGCGCTGCTCGCCGAGATCCGCGAGGGCTATATTTCGGAGATCATGTACGGGCTCGTCGCCGGCGCGGCCTATCTGGTGGTCAATATGATCCTCTATTTCGGCGTCGGAATCATCCTGTCGCTACCGATCCTGCTGCTCGCGTCATTTCAGTCTGTTCAGAGCTATGGAATCGCCCTTGTTATCCTCCGCTATACCGTTTCGGCGCTGCTCGGCTCGTGGATTTATGCGCGTTTCTGTCTCGTCGGACCGGTGATGGCGGCGAGCGGGCGGCTCGAGCCGGTATCCGCCTTTGCCGAATCCTGGCGCCGCACGCGAACGGCATGGCCGCGTCTCCTCGGGCTCTATCTTGCCATCTACGTCCTGTCCGGCCTGCTGACGCTGGCGCTGCTCGCACCGCATCTTTTCATTCTGTTCAACAGCGCCCCCGGCAGTTTCGCCGAAACGGCGATCAGTATCGGATGGCTGCTGTTCTGGGCGGCCTATTTCCTGATGCTGCTGCTCGTTCCCGCAGGTCTCTATCGCGCCTCCGAAGATCGCACGACGGTCGAGGTGTTTGCCTAGGGCTCCTCGGGAAGCGCGGGAGTTCCCGTTTCCGGATCGGTCGCGCGCTTCGCCATCTCGTAAAGTGGGTTATATTCGGGGCCGGGCTTGTACCGCCCGCCGATCGGCGTCCAGTTATAGGGCAGCTTGTCGAGGCTCATCGCCTTCGCCTCGGCCCGCGGGATTTGCGGCGATGCATCCTGCCCCACCCCGGCGATGGCGCGCAGTTCGGGCGACAGGCGATTGCGGTCGGTATCGGAGCCGCACACCAGAATCTCGCCAGCCTTGATCGGGCCGCAGCGACGCACGGGGTCGGGCAGCACCCGGCTGCGCGCGATCGCACCCTCGGCGTCCTGCGCGGGCGGCGGCGACGCATCCTGCGCGGCGAGCGGTGGCACTGTCATGCCGATGACGCACGTCAGCGCAATCACGCCCCCGAATCGGGCGAAGCGATCTCGACAAGCGGGGCGCACGACCATATGGCGCCCAGCATGCCGATGGGGCGGAGCAAGTAAAGACGGAGATGTGAGCCGATGGCAAAAAGTGACGGTAGCAACCTCGACCGGGTGCTGGTGCTCGAAATGGTGCGCGTCACCGAAGCCGCGGCGATCGCCGCTGCCAAGCTGATCGGCCGCGGTGACGAAAAGGCCGCCGATGCCGCCGCCGTGGAGGCGATGCGCAACGCGTTCAACACCCTCTATATGGACGGCACGATCGTCATCGGCGAAGGCGAACGCGACGAAGCGCCGATGCTCTATATCGGCGAAAAGGTCGGCAATGCGCCGGGCAAGGGTCCGAAGATCGACATTGCGGTTGACCCGCTCGAAGGCACCACGATCACCGCCAAGGCCGGCCCCAACGCGCTCGCGGTGCTCGCGATCGCCGAAGAAGGCTGCCTGCTCAACGCCCCCGACGTCTATATGGACAAGCTTGCGGTCGGTCCCGGCTATTCGCCCGGCATCGTCAATTTCGACAATAGCGTGCGCGAAAATGTCGAAGCGGTGGCCCGCGAAAAGGGCTGCGCGCCGGCCGACATCATCGTCTGCGTCCTCGACCGCCCCCGCCACGAAGCGATCATCGCCGAACTGCGCTCGATCGGCTGCGGCGTTGCGCTGATCCCCGACGGCGACGTCGCGGGCGTGATCGCAACGACCAATCCCGAAACCAATGTCGATATCTATATGGGATCGGGCGGAGCCCCCGAAGGCGTCCTCGCCGCGGCGGCACTGCGCTGCGTCGGCGGCCAGTTCAAGGGCCGCCTGCTTTTCCGCAACGACGACGAGCGGCTGCGCGCGAGGAAATGGGGGATCGAAGATCTCGACCGCGTCTATGACCTCGAAGATCTGGCCAAGGGCGATGTGATCTTCGCCGCAACTGGCGTCACCGACGGCTCACTTCTGCGCGGCGTCAAGCATCGCCGCGGCGGCATTTTGACCACTGAAACCGTGGTGATGCGCGCATCGTCGGGCACCGTGCGCTGGGTGAAGGGCGAACATCGCCTCGGCTGAGGACGCCCCGTCACTTCCAAAGCAGGATCAGGACTCTAGCCGCCGCCTCCCTTCGCGTCATCGGGCGGTGCCCGCGCGCCGGCCTGTCCCCCATCGGAGGCGTCCCCGCCCGCCAGCGCGCGCGCCAGCGGCTTCAGCGCCAGCGTTCCGAGCCGAACGCGCGGCATCTGCTTGCCCGGGACCGCGGATAGCGCAAAAGCCGGATCGAGCCGCAGAGCGGCCGCCGATGCGTTCGCCATCCGCACCGTGTAGCGGCCGTAAGCCACGCTTTCGAAAAGGAAATATCCGTCGAACTCGGTCAGGGTTGTCGCGCGCACCCGTCCTTCTGCGTCGACCAGCTCGAGCTGCAATCCCTCGATCGCATTGCCGCCGTCGCGCATCGCGACGCCTTCGATTTCGCCGGCCGCGGTCAGCGGCAGCGCAACACGCGTCGCGACGCCGGGCCGCGGCGTGACGACCACACCGGGCAGTGCGGGCTGGACATAGGGGTCGGGCAGGCTCCCGGCATCGATGCCGATCATCACCGGACGAAAGGGTTCGAGACCGTCGATCGTGGCACGGCCATCCTTCGCGGTCGCGCGATCGACAAAGCCATTGCCCGCGGTCAGCGGGACATCGGCGACCGCCGCCTCGCCCGGCTGGCGGATACCGTCGCCATTATCGTCCATCCACACTTCGGCGAGCACCTGGCCGCGGCTCGCCAGTTTTTCGCTCGACACGCGCCAGCCCCCGCCGCCGCCATCGGCCCGGCTGCGCGGTCCGAAACTGAAGGCAAGCGACAGCGACGCCGCGACCGATCCGTCGCTCGCCACTTCGCCGAAGCCCGAAAACTGAAACTTGTCGAAACGCCGCGTGTAGCCAATCCCGGCGCGCGCGCGGTCGAGCCCCTTGTCATAGGCCAGTTCGGCGCGCCATTCGGCGTCGCGCTTGCCCGACCATTCGGCAATCGCGGTCAGGCGCGAATCGGCGTTTGATCCCGCCAGCGCAAAGCGCGCCTCGCCGCGCAGGCGGATGCGCCCGATGCGCGCATTGGCGAGCAGCGTGGCGGTCAGATTGTCGGGCGGGTCGGGTCCATAGGGCACATCCGATCGCGACCAGTCGATCTGCCCGGTCAGCGTCATGGTGCGGAAACTCGCCGAGGCGCGCGCCGAGGCCTCGATGCTCGAAACGCCCGAGGTCCGGTCGATCTTCGCCAGATCGACGTGCAACGGCAGCACCGTCTGGCCCAATTTTACCGACTGGTCGATCGACACCGAATAGAGGCCGTTGATATTGTTGATGAAACGGTCCGAAACAAAACCGCCCCAACCGCGCATCGCGTCGGCACGGATATAGGTTTCGCCAAAGCCGGCGAGCCAGCTTGCCCGCAGCGCGTGGCCGCCGTCGTCGGCATAGGCAGCGCCGACCTCGAGCAAGGTCGGGCCGATCGAGCGGCGCAGCGCCGCCTCGCCATAGCTGCGGCGGACATTCTCGATCAGCAGGCTGTGGAAATAGGCGGCGATCGAGGTGCGCGTATCGAGGCCGCGCTCGATCCCCGCCGAACCGCGCCAGCCGCGCCGAAACGCGCCGCCGCGCGGTCCGCCGAACTCGATCAGGTCGGTGTCGTCCTGGGCAATCCCGGCCCAATACCATGTCTTTTGCGGCGGGATCGAATCGAGCCCGACCTGCAACTGCCGGATTTCGCGCCGCACTTGCCCCTGCGGGCCATAAAGGACGATTTCGAACCGGTTCGATCCATATTGCAGTGGGACGCCCAGAAATTCATAGCGGCCGTCGCCATTGGGGCTGGTAAAGGCCAGCAACTGACCATTGCGATAGAGTTCGGCGTCCCATCCGGCGGGTAGGTCGCCGCGGAAATCGGTCTTGTCGAACGCGTCGGGGCGTTCGACCGGGCGATTGGTCAGCACCGCGCCGCGGCCCGGTACCGACTGGGCGACGATCCCCGTCGACAACAGGCTGACATCGCCGACCGCATAATGCGTCGCGTGGAGCGGGCCGAGAAGCTGGCCGGTGGGATCGGTGCGATAGAGCCGCAGGCGCAGGCTGTCGGGGACGCCCTTGTCGTCGGACGACAGGCGCGCATCGAAGCTGTGCTTGAGCAATTCGCCGGCCGCGAAAATTTCGTAACGCGCCTGCGTCGAAGAGCCGCCCTGCTTGTCGGACACCACGCCTGCCGAAGCGACAACGTCGACCGACGGCGTGCTCCACATCCGGTAGGGGCGCGGCGCTTGCGGCAGGCTGGCGAGGTCGAAGCGCGTCTGCGGACGAATCGTCGCGGCGCGCGCGCGGCGTTCCGCGGCGAGCTGGAACGGCAGCTCTTCCTTCGAATCGATGCGCAGAACCGCATTCGACAGGTCGGCGCTGATCGGTACCCCGATCCATTTCGACAGGCTGGCAAGGTCGACGCACCACCCCGCCGCCGTGTCGCGGATCATATTCGCGCCGATCCGGAAGCGCTCGCTGCCCGCGCGCACTTCGCCCGCGTCGCGGTCGATCAGGAAGGTGCGGCGCTCGTCGAGCACCCAGCCGGTTGCGCGGCGCAACTTGCGGTCGACGCGCACCGCGAGATCGAGTGCGAGCACAACGTCGGCAAGATCGACGCACAGCCCCTGCGGCGTCTGATAACCCCGCACGCCGTCGCCGAGCCGATATTGGCCCGAGCGCAGGTCGAACAGCCATCGGTCATCTTCGTTCGGTTTCCAGCCATCGCTAGGAATTTGAGAAATATCTGTTTTTTCAGCGGCGTGGGCGCCGGTGGGCAGCGTGCCCACCAGCGCCATCCCGGCGGCGAGCGCCGGCAGCAGGCGTTTCAGGAGGGCGCCGAGCATCGCCGCCTCCGTCCGGTCCCGCGCGCCGTCCGGCTATTTCACCACCCGGTCGGCCTGATCGATCGTCGCGCCGCCGACTTCGCGATCCTCCGAATAGCGGATCTGCACCGGCCCCTTGAGCTTCGCCGCGACCTCTGCCGGCACGCGCAGCGAAACGGTGCGATCGCCGACCTCGGGATAGACGGCGATGCCGCGCGCCAGCAGCAGCGGCTCGGCCACACCCGGCCGCGTCACCGCGATATCACCATAGACCGACCGGTTGCCGGTGCGCGTGAGGTGGAAATTGAAGGCAGGTCCGTCGCGCGTATCCCCAACCCAAGCCTCCCCGATCTTTGCGGTCGCGGCGAGGTCGCCGACGCGCACGATGATCGGGATAGTGATGCCATAGATGGGGGTGAGCGCGATCGACACACCGTCGCCCTTCGGCTTGGCAGGATCGGCGACGGCCGGTGCCGCATCGGGAACCGCGCGGAAAAGCATATGCGCGCGATATTCACCCGGCGCGAGGCCTTCGGGGATACGCACGCCGATGCGGATCACCTGCGGCTGGTTCGGCGGCAGCGTCACACGGCGCGGGCTGAAGGCGATCATGTCGAGCGCGGCGCGTTCGGCAGCGTTCGCGTTCGCCTCGTCGATCTCGTCGAGCCCGCCCTCGGCGGTCATCCGCTTGATCTCCAGGCTGACGCGGTAGGTTGCCGGTTCGGCCCCGATATTGTTGAGCACCACCTCGGTGCCGCGCGATCCGTCGAGAATCACGCGCGTCGGTGCCACGAGCAGATCGCCCGCGGCGTGCGCGGACGGCGCGGTGCTGCAGCACGCAGCCGCCGCGAGCAGGCAAAAGCCCTTGAAAAAGCGGAACATAGATACGATCCCCACAATCGTTCGGGGGCCGCGGACGCCGCCCCCAGGTTGGTCGCCTCCCTGTTGCGCCATCATGGTTGATATTTCGCTAACCATGCCGGGGCACGCGCGCATCGCCCTGCGCCGCGCATACGAAAAGGGGCCGCCGGAGCTGGTATCCGGCGACCCCTTTCGATGGCCGGCACGCCCACAGGCGCGCCGATCCCCCCACCTGATAATCAGGGTTTACTGGTAGTTGGCAGTGACGTTGAACGTGCCGCTGTAATCGCCAGCCGTCTGGTTGGCGCCAACGCTGAGCGTGCCGCCGACCTGAAAGCTGCCGCCGGTCGCACCGAGCGTGACGTTCGTCGCCGAATAGCTGAGCGTCGAGTTCATCGTGCCGCCGAGCGATCCGTTGAGCGTGACATTCGCGTCGCCACCGACCACGACAACCGCGCCATTGGTGCCGGTGATGTCGAAATTGGCCGCCGTCGTGGTGCCGGTGCAGGTCAGTCCGGTACCGCAGGTCACGCCGCCCGCGGTCGACACCGCGACCGTCGAGGCGGTCGCGCCGCTGATGACGGTCGCGAACTGCAGATCGCTGGTGTTGGAGAGCGTGATCTGGCGAAGGATCTTCGCCTTCGCCGTACCCGTGGCCGTCGCCGCATGCGCCGCCGGGGCGTTCATGGCGAGAGCAGCAATCGCGGCGCCGATGAGGGCGCGCTTCATTCCAATGGTGCGCATAAGTTGGTCCCTTGAACAGTCGATAATCGAATGGAAATCCCACCCCATTCGCCGACCCCTTTAGCGGGCGACCGGTTCAGCTTTTGCCCAACAAGCATGGTTAACAGCACATATAGAATTGGCCCGCATTGCAGGGGGCAAGCGGGCAAAAACAAGGCGTTAAGCCAGTTTTCGGTCAATCGTGGGGATTGCCGTCGCATCCTTAACGGCCCGCGGCGGGACAGATTAAGCGCGTCGGATAGAAAAATATCAGCGGCGAATCGCCATGGCCCGGCGCGCGCCGATCAGATCGATTCGCCCGACAGCCGCTGGCAGATCATGTCGAGCTGGTCGAGCGACGCGAATTTCAGGGTCAACGCGCCCTTGCCGCCGCCCGCATAGTGGATCGCAACGCCAATTCCGAGCAGCTCGGACAGATGCCGTTCGACCGCGACGATGTCGGGATCGCGCCCGCCGCCAGCCACGCTCGGGCTTTCGGCGGGCGCCTTGCGGCCGCCTCCCTTCGCCTCGCGCACCAGCGACTCGACCGTACGCACCGACAAGCCTTCCTGGACGACTCTGCGCGCGATCGTCTCGGCGCCGTCGGCCCCGATCAGCGCGCGCGCATGACCCATCGACAGCGATCCGTCACCGACCAGATCCTGCACTTCGAGAGGAAGGTCGAGCAGACGCATAAGATTCGCAACATGGCTGCGCGACTTGCCGACCAGCTTTGCCAGCGCTTCCTGGCTGTGACCGAAATCCTCGATCAGCTTGCGATAGGCGCTCGCCTCTTCGATCGCGTTCAGATCCTGGCGCTGGATATTCTCGACCAGCGCAATCTCATAGGTCGCAGCGTCGTCGAGTTCGCGCACCAGCGCCGGAATCTGGTGCAGCCCCGCGCGCTGCGCTGCGCGCCAGCGGCGTTCGCCGGCGACCAACTGGTAACCCTCGCCTCCCGGCGCGCGCCGGACGATGATCGGCTGCAACAGGCCGCGCGTCCCGATAGAATCGGCAAGCTCGGCAATCGCATTTTCATCGAAGTGGCGGCGCGGCTGGCCGGGAAGCGGGCGAATCGCGCCCACCGCGATATGCTGCACCGAATCGCCAGCAGGTGCCGTCGTCGCCGGGCGGGCGGCACCGGGACTCGCGAGTACCGGAGCTTCTGCCGCCACGTCGCCGAACAGTGCATTCAGCCCGCGGCCGAGTCCCGACGGGCGTTTGCGCGGCGCAGACGGTCCAGCTTCGTCTTTATTATCAGCCATTTATGCAGCCTTGCGAACATTGGGCAGGCGGTCGATCAATTCGCGCGCGAGCGCGATATAGGCGGCCGATCCAGCGCAGCGATGATCGTAGATCAGCGCCGGAAGACCGTGGCTCGGCGCTTCCGACAGTCGCACGTTGCGCGGAATGACGGTCTGAAAGACCACCGGCCCCAGCACTTCGCGGACATCGTCCGAAACCTGGTCGGTCAACCGGTTGCGGCGATCGAACATCGTCAGCGCGACGCCGAGAATCGACAATTTCTGGTTGAAGCGACCGCGTACGCGCTCGACCGTGGTGAGCAGCTGGCTCAAACCTTCGAGCGCAAAAAATTCGCACTGCAACGGCACGATCAGCGATTCGGCGGCGATCAGCGCGTTGAGCGTCAGCATGCCGAGCGACGGCGGACAATCGATCAGGCAGATATCCCACTGCCCCGCCTCGGCGCTCGTCAACGCCTGCTCAAGGCGATGGAGCCGATCGGCAAATTCGATCAGTTCGATCTCGGCGCCCGACAGATCGACCGTCGCCGGGACGATATCAAGCCGCGGCACTGCCGTCGGGACGGCACAATCGGCCAGCTGTGCATCGCCGCGCAGCAATTCATAACTCGAAAATTCGCGCTGCGACTGCGCGATTCCGAGCCCCGTCGAGGCGTTGCCCTGCGGATCGAGGTCGATGATCAGCGTGCGCCAGCCCGTCGCCGCAAGCGCGGTCGCCAGATTGATCGCGGTCGTCGTCTTGCCGACCCCGCCCTTCTGGTTCGCCACGGCGATACGGATCATCGCTTTCCTCGCTGCTTTCCACCGATCATCCCCACGCCCACCAATATCTGGCTGTCGGCGTCGGTCCGGCTCTGTTCCACGTGAAACATTCTCTGCCATGGCTGCGGCAGAGATGCCAGTTCCTTAACCGCATTTCGCCCCTTTGGCAGCAGCCACCGCGCCGATTCGGTGGAAAAACGCGTGGATAAGGCGATCAGCTTGTCGAGCGGCGCAAAGGCCCGCGCGCTGATCGTCGCGGCGGGGCGCGTCGCGATGCGTTCGAGCGGCGCTTCGACAACCTCGACATGCGCAAGGTCAAGTTCGCCCGCGACCGCACGCAAAAAATCGCAGCGCCGCCGCCGCGATTCGACAAGCAGCATTGGCCGTGACGACAGAATTGCGACGACGAGCCCGGGCAACCCTGGTCCGCTGCCTAGATCGATCCAGAGCCCCTCGCCCGCATCGTCGAGCGCCAGCAACTGCGCGCTGTCGGCGATATGCCGCACCCACAAGGTCGGGATTGTCGATGCAGCAATCAGATTTTGCTGGGCGTTCTCCTCCACCAGCATCGCGGCAAAGCGATCGAGCTGCGCCCATTGTTGTTCGGTTGGCGCGAAGGCCGCCCCGATCCAACTGCGTGCTTCCGCTTCGCTTGTCAGCAATTCAACCGTCATGCGTATATTGTCCCGTCGATCAATGGCCCTCGACCTCATCCCGCCCCGGCGCCTTGTGAGCGGCATTCACATCCCGCTGCGGGGGGCGAGGTCTTTCACGCGGACCTGCAGCATCGCTAGCCAGCCGTGGGAAGCGCCAAGATGCACCAATCTCAAGTCCGATCACCCCAGTTAGAAATGTCGGCCACGCACACCTCACGCCGCCCGTCGCCGACTATGTACCATGATCGCGGTCAGTGCGGCGGGGGTCACGCCGTCGATGCGTCCCGCTTGGCCCAACGTTTCTGGCCTCGCCCTGGAAAGGCGTTCGACCATTTCACGCGACAAGCCTCCGATCGCAGCATAGTCGAGCGCGGGGTCGAGCAGGATGGCCTCATTCGCCGCGAGCGCACGCAGCTCGGCGTCCTGCCGCGCGATATAGGGGGCGTAGTGCGCGTCCTCGGCCAGTTCGGCAAGCAATGTCGGCTCGATGTCGCCAAGCTCCGGCGCGAGCACCGCAAGGTCGCTGATCGCGACACCCGAATAGCGTAATAGGTCGATTCGCGTCCGCTGCGCCCCGTCGCCCGGCAATGCCAGGCCGATGGCGGCATAATCGGCGCTCGTTACCGGCTCTGACAACAGCTCCATTGCTCTCGCGCGTTCCGCCATGCGTGCGTCGAACTGCGCCGCCGTCGCCGGTCGCACCAGCCCCAACGCGATTCCCTTCGGCGTCAACCGCGACGCGGCATTGTCGGCGCGCAGCCGAAGGCGATATTCGGCACGCGCGGTGAGCATGCGATAGGGCTCGGTGACGCCCTGCAACACCAGATCGTCGACCATCACCCCGATATAGGATTCGGATCGATCGAGGATCATCGGCTCGCGACCCTGCGCCGCCAGCGCAGCGTTCGCACCCGCAACCAGCCCCTGCGCCGCCGCTTCCTCATATCCGGTGGTGCCGTTAATCTGGCCCGCGCACCACAGACCGGCCATTGCACGCACCTGCAGACTGCGATCGAGCGCCCGCGGATCGATATGGTCATATTCGACCGCATAGCCGGGCACCGTCATCTCGACGCGTTCCAGACCCTCCATCGTGCGCAGCATCGCGAGCTGGACATCGGCAGGTAGCGAGGTCGAAATGCCGTTCGGATAGACGAGCGGCGAATCGAGCCCCTCGGGTTCCAGAAACACCTGATGCCCGTCGCGGTCGGCGAAGCGGTGGATCTTGTCTTCGATCGAGGGACAGTAACGCGGTCCAGCCGCCCCGATCGCACCGGTGAACAGCGGCGAGCGGTGGAGATTGTCAGCGATGATGCGGTGGGATTCGGCATTGGTGCGCGTAATCGCACAGAAAATCTGCGGCACCGTCCGCTCGCTGTTCCACGTGGAACAGGTCCAGCCCGCGCCTTCAGTGCTGTCCGAGGGTTGCTCCTCGAGCCGCGCCCAATCAATCGTGCGCGCGTCGAGCCGCGGCGGGGTTCCGGTCTTGAGCCGTGCCATCGGCAAAGCAGCGGCGCGCAATTGCTCGGCGAGCCGGTGTGCACCGGCTTCGCCGATCCGCCCGCCCGACATGCGCTCCTCACCCCGAAACAGGCGCCCGCCAAGGAAGGTCCCCGTCGCGAGCACCACAGCCGGCGCGACGAGCCGCGTCCCATCACCCAGTTCGATGCCTTCGACGCGGGCACCGCCTTCGCGAAGCACCAGCGCCGCGGCCTCGCCGGAGACGACGCAGATCGTCTCCTCAGCTGCAAGCAACGCCTGGATCGCATCGCGATAGAGCTTCCGGTCGGCCTGAATACGCGGACCTTGCACCGCAGCGCCCTTAGACGCGTTGAGCATCCGATAGTGAATCGCGGCGGAATCGGCGGCGCGCGCCATCCAGCCATCGAGAGCGTCCACCTCGCGCATCAGATGGCCCTTGCCGAGTCCGCCGATCGCGGGGTTGCACGACATTGTGCCGATCAGCGCCGGGTCGAAACTGACAAGCGCAACGCGCGCGCCGAGCCGCGCAGCGGCACCCGCGGCCTCAGTCCCGGCGTGCCCCCCGCCGACGACGATCACGTCGAAAATCTTGCTGCTGTCCATGATTGCCGCGCCCTTAGCCGATTCGGCAGGATCGGTCTACGGCGCCCGCACGCATGCCGGCTGTGTGAGGCTGTTCCACGTGGAACATCATTTGCCGATGCAGAAGCGTCCGAACAGGGCATCGAGCATATCCTCGACACCGGCGCGCCCGGTGATCCGGTCGAGCGCACCTGCGGCAAGCCGCAGGCGCTCGGCAATGAGGATCAGGTCGCCGGCCTCGCGTGACCCCGGTTCGATGCCTAGCCATTGTTTCGCGTCGGCGAGTGCAGCGCGTTGACGCTGGCGTAGCGCCGCTTCGCCTTCGCGGGGCAACAGCGTTCGAGCCATGTCGACGATCATGCCATGCAGCGCCTCCATCCCTTCGCCCGTCGCCGCCGACAGGATCAGATCGCAGCGCGCCGCATCGGCTTCGGCGGCGGCATCGCCGCGCCAGCGATCGGCCTGCGCTGCAATCAGGATACAGCGTGGATGGTCGGGGGCGTCGCGCGGCGGGCCGAGCCACAGGACGATGTCTGCGGCCTCCACCGCGGCGCGTGCGCGGTCGATACCGATCGCTTCGACGACATCGGCGCCTTCGCCGCGCAAGCCTGCGGTGTCCGAAAAGCGCATCGCTATGCCATCGAGCGCCAGCGGAGTTTCGATGACGTCGCGAGTCGTCCCCGCGACGGGCGATACGATTGCCAACTCACGCTGCGCCAATGCGTTGATAAGCGTGGATTTTCCGGCATTCGGCGGCCCGGCGATCACCACCGACAGCCCGTCTGCGATCACTTCGGCCGCCGGTCGCGCCAGCCACTCGCCCAATTCCGCCGCCAGCGCCGCCATCCCCGCAACCAACCGTGCGGCAGCGCCTTCGTAAACGTCGACATCATCCTCGTCGGCAAAGTTCAGCTCGGCCTCTGCCGCCGCCATCAACGCCAGCAAGCGTTCCTGCCACACGGCCACCGCGCGCGACACATGGCCGCTCGCGAACCCGAGCGCCTGGACCCGCTGGCTTTCGGTTTCGGCCGCAAGCAAATCGGCAAGCCCCTCGGCCTCGGCCAGATCGATCCGGCCATTCAGAAAAGCGCGCCGGGTGAACTCGCCCGCCTCGGCGCGGCGCAGTCCCGGAAGCGCTGTCAGCGCCGCTTCGACCGCAGCGACGACCGCGCGGCCGCCATGCAGATGAAACTCGGCCAGATCTTCGCCCGTCGCCGTATTCGGTCCTGGAAACCAGAGGATAAGCGCCCGATCGAGCGCCGCGCCCGTTGCATCCCTCAGGTCGGCAAGCGACGCATGCCGCGGCGGCGGCAGACGCCCCGCCAGCGCCCCCACCGCCTCGGCGGCGTGCGCACCACTGACCCGCACAACCGCGATCGCTGCCGGCGGCATCCCGCTCGACAGGGCAAAAATGGTTTCGCTTGCCGGCGTGTTGGTCAGCGCTTGCTTCCCCGCGCCGGCTTGTCATCGTCATCCTTGGCCGCGGGCTTCGCCGCTGCCCCCATCAGCCCGCCACCGAACTGCCCGAGCAGCGACTGAACCAGGTTCAATCCGCTCTCGCCCATCGGGACCCAGCTCTTGACCATCGACTGGACCATGTCGGGCGTGATCCCCTTCGCCATCAGTTCCTTGACGCGGCTGAGGTAGATGTCGTGCAGCGGCTCGAGGTCGGGAAGTCCGAACAAGCGCCGCGCCTCTTCGGGCGTGCAATCGACCTCGATGTTGAACTTCATTGTTTTCCGCCCTTTCCGAGCTTGAGCGTCGCCCTGTCGGCGGCTAGCTTCGCGCTTTCACAGCCAATAAGCAAGAGTCAGGAGAGCCCCCTCATGTCGCCAACCAACAGCGAAATCGCCGCACTCGACGGCGAAGGCCGGATTCCCGCCTATGTCGCGCGGCCCGATGCCGACACGACGCGCGCCATCATCGTAATCCCGGAGATCTTCGGCGTGAACGAAGGCATCCGCAAAAAGGCCGACGACTGGGCGGCGCTCGGCTATCTGGCGATCGCCCCCGACATTTTCTGGCGGTTTGCGCCCGGTGTTGAACTCAGCCCCGATATCGAGGCCGAATTTCAGGAAGCGCTTGGCTATTTCGGGCAATATGATGCCGACCTGGGCGTCAAGGATATCGAGGCCGCGATCCGCTGGCTGCGCAGCCAGGGCGCGACCAAGGTCGGCTGCGTCGGCTTCTGCCTTGGCGGACGGCTGGCCTATATGGCGGCGACGCGAACCGATATCGACGCTTCGGTCGGCTATTATGGCGTCATGATCGACACGATGCTGAACGAGGCGCATGCGATTGCCAAGCCGCTGATGCTCCACATTCCGACCGAGGATCATTTCGTCGATCATGCCGCGCAGGCAAAGATCCACGAAGCGCTCGATCCCAATCCCAAAGTTAGGCTCCACGATTATCCCGGCCTCGACCATGGCTTCGCAGCAACGATGGGCAATCGCCGCAACGACGATGGCGCACAGCTTGCCGATAGCCGGACGCGCGATTTCTTCGCCCAGGCTCTTGCATGAGCGCCGGGTCCGGCGTCCATCCCGGACTTGCCGCCTGGCACGCCTATATGGCGGCGGGCGGCGATCCGGAAACATTGCGAGCGATGCTGGCTGACGACGCGGTATTCCATTCGCCCGTCGTTCACTCGCCGCAAGAGGGCCGCGACAAGGTGTTCGCCTATCTGCACGCGGCGAGCCATGCGCTCGGCGGTGAAAATTTTCGCTATCTGCGCGAAATCGCAGACGGCAACCAGGCTTGCCTCGAATTTTCAACCGAACTTGAGGGAATCCACATCAACGGCGTCGACATAATTCGCTGGAACGACGACGGAAAGATACAGGATTTCAAGGTGATGGTTCGCCCTCTCAAGGCGATCAACAAGGTTTGGGAAAAAATGGCGGCGATGCTTGCAGCGCAGGCGGGCTGACCGCGTTTCCCAGTCATGCGCCGCTGGATCGTCATTCCCCTCCTGTTCGCTGCGATTGCGCTGGCGCTATGGTGGGCGCCCGCGCGCTGGAGCTTGCTGATCTGGACGCCATTGCTGCTCGTGGCGCTTTACGACGTCATGCAGTCGCATCATTCGCTGCGCCGCAACTATCCGCTGATCGCGCGCATCCGCTGGCTGTTCGAGGCGTTGCGGCCCTTTCTCTACGCTTATGTCGTCGAAAGCCCGCTCGACGGCCGCCCCTTTGCGCGCAATGAACGCGATCTGGTCTATGCCCGCGCCAAGGGGCAACTCGATAGCCATCCCTTTGGAACCGAACTCGACGTCTATTCGGACGAATATGAATGGATGAGCCACAGCATTGCGCCCGCCGAAGCGCATGACCGGACGCGGCGGGTCCGCGTCGGAACCGCACAATGCGCACGGCCTTATGATGCGGCGCTCCTCAATATTTCGGCCATGAGCTTCGGGTCGCTCGGCGCCAAGGCGATCGAGGCCCTCAATCTTGGCGCCAAGGCAGGCGATTTCTACCACGATACCGGCGAAGGCGGATTCAGCCCCTATCACCGTGTCCACGGCGGCGACATCGTCTGGGAGCTGGGCAGCGGCTATTTCGGTTGCCGCGACGATGAGGGTCGTTTTGACCCCGATCGCTTTCGCGATGCCGCGCAACATGATCAGGTCAAGATGATCGAAATCAAGCTCAGCCAAGGCGCGAAGCCGGGGCATGGCGGCGTCTTGCCCGGCCCGAAGGTGAGCGCCGAGATCGCTGCGACGCGCGGCGTTCCCGAAGGCAAGGATTGCGTGTCGCCGGCTGCGCATTCGGCCTTCTCGACGCCGATAGAAATGGTCGAATGGGCGGCGAAGCTGCGCGATCTGTCCGGCGGAAAGCCGGTCGGGATCAAGCTCTGCGTCGGCCAGCCGCACGAAATCTATGCCGTCATGAAGGCCATGCTCGAGACGGGAATCCGCCTCGACTATATCGTCGTCGACGGCGCCGAAGGCGGCACCGGCGCCGCTCCGGTCGAATTTTCGAACCGCGTCGGCATGCCGCTTCGCGAGGGCTTGATCTTCGTCCGCAACGCGCTTGTCGGCTGCGGGCTCAAGGAGGAAATCCGTCTCGCCGCCTCGGGCAAGGTGCATTCGGGCGCCGGGCTCGCGGTCAATTGCGCCCTCGGCGCCGACTGGTCCAACGCGGCGCGCGCTTTCATGTTCAGTCTCGGCTGCGTCCAGTCGCTCAAATGCCACACCGACGAATGTCCGACGGGCGTGGCAACGCAGGATGCCGGACGCCAGCGCGGTCTGGTCGTCGAGGACAAGGCCGAACGGGTTCGCCGGTTCCAGGCGTCCACCGTGTCGGCGCTATGGGATATCAGCTGCGCAATGGGGCTCGACGATCCATGGCAGATAAGGCCGCACCATCTGCACGAGCGGCTGAATTCGGCACGCTCGGATTCGATCGACCGTATCTACAGCTTCTACCCACGCTCCATTCTGCTCGATGATCCGGGATCGGTCGCCAGTGCGCGCTATTGGGCCATGGCGCGTGCCGACAGCTTTCGCGCCGCCATCGAAGGCACGCCCGGTGAGCGCTAGATCAGGCTGATCGCCGCCAGTTCGCGATAGAGTTCGGGCGGCAGATCACCGATTCCGCTCGCGCCATCCGCAGTCTTGGGCGCATCGGCCTCGCTCAGATAACGCCAGCCCTGATGCGCACGCTTAGGCTGCGGATGAACGGGTTCGAGCCTGGCCGCACACACAATATCGACCCGCCCATCATCCCGATCGTCAAAAGCCAGGATTTCGACGCGCCCGACGATCATATGACGAATGATGAAATGCAATCTGCCGCCGATCAGTTCGTCGGCTCGTTTCGGCTTGAACCGCGTCGTGAACCGCACTTCGCCCTGCTCCGCACGTGCGGCAATCCGCGCATCCAGCGACGGATAGTCGGGACAACCCACAGCAACACGGGTGAGATGGAGCTTTGCCATATCCGCCAAATGGGGATTCCGCCGCTAAAAGAAAAGCCGGCCTCTCACGAGACCGGCTTTTGTTCAGCCGAACAATGTTCCCAGCCCGACCGCGGGGTCGATCCAGCCTTCGTGGATCATCTTGACCGCGACATAGAGGATGACGGCAAGCCCGACATAGGCAATCCAGCGATAGCGCTCGATATATTTGGCGATGATATTCGCCGCGATACCCATCAGTGCGACCGCGAAGATCAGCCCGACGATCAGGATGCCCGGATGCTCGCGCGCCGCGCCGGCAACCGCAAGCACATTGTCGAGACTCATGCTGACGTCGGCGATTGCGACCGCCCAGGCGGCGGCGGCAAAGCTTTTGGCAGGCTTCAACCCCGAATGTTCGTCGCCCTCGATCTCGGGCGATCCGGCCGAATGCGCGCCTTCGCGCAGTTCGCGCCACATCTTCCAGGCGACCCAGATCAGCAGCAGACCGCCGACGAAGATCAGACCGACAATCTGCATCAACTGCGTGACGACAAGTGCAAAGGCGATGCGCAGGACGAGCGCCGCCAAAACGCCGATCAGGATCACCTTCTTGCGCTGATCGGCGGGCAGCCCGGCGGCGAGCGCGCCGACAACGATGGCATTGTCGCCGGCCAGCACGATGTCGATCATCAGCACCTGCACGAAGGCAGCGAGCGCGGCGGGTTCGGTGATGTTCGAAAAATCGGCGACAATGTGCGACCAGATTTCGCCGAACCCACCGGGCCCGGCAGCGGCGGCCGCCTGCGTCAATATTTCCAAAATCACACAGCGTCTCCGAAATAGCTGACCCCCGGAACGGGGTCGTAAAAGCGATGCAACAGCGCCCGCCACCGTTCATAGCGGTCGGATTGACGAAAACCATCGCGATGATCCGCGACCGTCCGCCATTCTGCCAACAACAGATAGGGCTGCCCGGTTCCCAATGGCCGGCGAATTGTCAGCGAAAGGAAGCCGGGCGAAGCTTCGATCAGCGGCCGCGCTTTGGCGACAGCCGCTTCGAATTCCATTTCCATTCCAGGCCGGACCGGCAGCAAGGCATGCTCGATCACGGCCATCGCGGCTTACTGGTTCATGCTGTCGAAGAAATCTTCGTTGGTCTTGGAATCCTTGATCTTGTCGAGCAGGAATTCCATCGCATCGACCGTGCCCATCTGCATGAGGATGCGGCGCAGCACCCACATCTTGCTGAGCTTGTCCTTCTCGACAAGCAGTTCTTCCTTGCGGGTGCCCGACTTGCCGACGTCGAGCGACGGGAAAATGCGCTTGTCGGCGACCTTGCGGTCGAGGACGATTTCGCTGTTACCCGTGCCCTTGAATTCTTCGAAGATGACTTCGTCCATGCGGCTGCCGGTATCGATCAGCGCGGTCGCGATGATCGACAGCGATCCGCCTTCCTCGATATTGCGCGCAGCACCGAAGAAGCGCTTGGGACGCTGAAGCGCGTTCGCATCGACACCGCCGGTCAGAACCTTGCCCGAGCTCGGCACCACGGTGTTGTACGCGCGGCCGAGGCGGGTGATCGAGTCGAGCAGGATGACAACATCCTTTTTGTGCTCGACCAACCGCTTCGCCTTTTCGATCACCATTTCGGCGACCTGGACGTGGCGCGTCGCGGGCTCGTCGAAGGTCGAGGAGACGACCTCGCCATTGACGCTGCGCTGCATGTCGGTGACTTCCTCGGGCCGCTCGTCGATCAGCAGGACGATCAGATAGACCTCGGGGTGATTGTCCGTGATCGCCTTGGCGATATTTTGCAGCAGCACCGTCTTACCCGTGCGCGGCGGCGCGACGATCAGCGCGCGCTGGCCCTTGCCCTGCGGGCTGACGAGATCGATTACGCGCGCCGACTTGTCCTTGACGGTCGGATCGATCGTATCGAGCTTGAGCTTCTGGTTCGGATAGAGCGGCGTCAGATTGTCGAAATTGACGCGGTGGCGCACGACCTCGGGATTGTCGAAATTGACGCTGATCAGCTTCGTCAGCGCGAAATAGCGCTCGCCGTCCTTCGGCGCACGAATCTCGCCCTCGACGGTGTCGCCGGTGCGCAGACCATGTTTTCGGACCTGATTGGGCGACACATAGATGTCGTCGGGACCGGCAAGATAATTGGCTTCGGGACTACGCAGAAAACCGAAGCTGTCGGGCAGAACCTCGATCGTTCCCGACCCGATGATTTCCTCGCCCTCTTCGGCGAGTTCCTTGAGGATCGAGAACATCAGATCCTGCTTGCGCAGCGTCGAGGCGCCCTCGACGCCGAGCTCTTCAGCCATTTCGACGAGCTGCGCGGGCGATTTTGTCTTGAGTTCTTTAAGATGCATGGATGGATTCCAGGTAACAGAAATATAGGAAAATTCGTTCGATACGGCGCACCAGGCGGTGCCTATCCGGCCGGGGGACGACCGTTCACGATAGCTTCGGCGCCAAGATCGCGCCGCCGACGGAAAGCCGGGTTGATCGGCCCCTAAGCCGCCGATTTCGTCAAGTCAATCGGCTGTCGCCGAGACGAGAAGTCAAAAGGGCCGGACGACCGCCAGAATGACGATGATCGCCGCAGCCACACCCGGTACCTCGTTGAGCATCCGCAGGCGCTTTTCGGACAGTGGTCGTTCGCCGCGCTTCAGCTTCTTGAAATAGCCGATTGTCCAGCCATGATAGCCCGACAGCAGCAGGACAAGCAGGAGCTTGGCGTGAAACCAGCCCTGCGACCAATAGCCGCCGTTGAAAGCGAGCATCAAACCCAGGATCCAGACGATGACGAGCGAGGGATTGAGGATGATCTTGCGGAGGCGATCTTCGCGCTCGATCCATTTCCTGTCCTCGTCCGACCCCACCGCACATTGGTGATGATAGACGAAAAAGCGCGGCATCATGAACAGGCCCGCCATCAGGAAGATGACGAAAATCACATGCGCCGCTTTCACCCACAACATCGCGACCCCCAAAAATCCAGTCCAGTCTGCCATCCCGCTACTCGCCTCGCACGCGCCTGATCAGATGTTCGACATGGGCTATGGGCGTGTCGGGCACGATACCATGGCCGAGATTGAAGATATGGGGCCGTTCGGGGAAAGCTGCAAGGATGCGATCGATCGCAGCGTCAAGAGCCGGGCCGCCGGCGACCAGCGCGAGCGGATCAAGATTGCCCTGCACCGGTAGATGATCGGGAAGGTCTTCATTGGCCCAAGCGGGATCGACCGTCTCGTCAAGACCGATCGCATCGGCGCCGACCCCGCGGGCATAAGCCGCCAGCTTGCCGCCCGCGCCCTTCGGGAAACCGATGATCGGCGTGTCGGGATGGAGCGCCTTGAGTTGCCGGACGATTTCGGCATTGGGGGCGATCACCCAGCGTTCGAACTCGGCAGGCGACAGGCTTCCTGCCCAGCTGTCGAACAACTGGACCGCTTCGACCCCCTGTTCGATCTGCCCCGACAAATAGGTCACGCTGAGGTCGACGATCGCATCGATGATCGCCCCGAATGCCGCCGGATCGGAAAGCGCCATGCGCCGGGCGGCCGCCTGGTCCTTCGATCCCTGGCCGGCGACCATATAGGTGGCGACCGTCCAGGGACTGCCGGCAAATCCCAGAAAGGTTGTCTGGGGCGGCAAGGCGGCTGCCACGCGCGCTACGGTTGCATAGACCGCGTCAAGCCGCTCGGGCGCCGCCTCAAGAGACGCCAGAGCGCTATCGACGAGCGGCGGGGCGAGCCGCGGCCCCTCTCCTGTCTCGAACCACAGCCGCTGGCCCAGCGCATGCGGCACGACCAGAATGTCCGAAAAGAGAATGGCACCGTCGAAACCGAACCGGCGGATCGGCTGCAGCGTCACTTCAGCGGCGGCTTCAGGATCATAGCATAGTTCCAGGAAGCCGCCCTTCGTCGCCCGCAACGCACGATATTCGGGGAGATAACGACCGGCCTGGCGCATCAGCCACAGGGCGGGCCGTTCCTGCCGCACCCCACGCAGCGTTGCCAGCAAGCTCTTCGATGACGCCTTCACGCGGCCCCTCTTTCTCTCTTCATAATATATATAAATGATTGTGGTGGATTGTTGGCGGGCGGATAAGCGCGCTTTAGGCGCAGCCGCCCTTTTTGCCAACAGCTTGACTCCGGCTGGTCCGCCAAACGCCATGGAGTCGTTGGCGCTCATCCCCGCTATTCACAGCCTGTGGATAAGACTCGTCCCTTGTGGATAAGCGGTGGGGCGGAATCGACGCGGTTGGGGATGGAATCGCCCTGCCGATTCCATCCCGGGGCTTGTGCGCCAACTTATCCACAGCCTCGGAAATTCGCTTCACGGCTTGCCTTTTCGGATCGCAAGGCGGCAAGAGAGGTGATGGACCGCCTCCACCTTCACCTGATATCCGATTCCACCGGCGAAACGCTCGAAAATATCGCCAAGGCCGCGATCGCACAGTTCGACGACGTCGAAGTCGTGCGTCATTTCTGGCCGATGGTGCGCTCGGAATCGCATCTCGACCGGATCATGGCGGAGGTCCAGGCGAGCCCCGGCATGATCCTCTTCACCCTCGTCAACGGCGAGTTGCGCGCCAGTCTCGAGCGCCGCGCCGAGGCTCAGGGCCTGCCGCTTGTTCCCGCGCTCGACGCGGTAACCGATGCCTTGTCGCGCATGCTCGGGCAGGAAGCCAAGGCGCGACCGGGCCGTCAGCACGCGCTCGATGCCGCCTATTTCGCGCGCGTCGAGGCCATCCAGTTCACCGTCGCACATGACGACGGGATCGGCTGGGAAAATTGGGAACAGGCCGACATCCTGCTCGCTGGCGTATCGCGAACCTCCAAAACGCCGACGAGCATCTATCTGGCGAACCGGGGGTACAAGACGGCCAATATACCGATCGTTCCCGAATCGCCGCCGCCCGACGCCCTCTATCATCTGAAGCGTCCGCTCGTCGTCGGGCTGACGACAAGCCTCGACCGCCTGGTCCAGGTGCGGCGCAATCGTCTGCTTTCGCTCAATCAGGCGCCCGAAACCGCCTATGTGGACGATGAACGCGTGAAAGCCGAAATCGCCTATGCCCGCCGCATGTTCGCCGATAATGACTGGCCGGTGATCGACGTGACGCGCCGTTCGATCGAGGAAACGGCGGCTGCGGTGATCAAGCTGGTCGAGGATCGCGGGGGCCGGCCGGCATGATGCAGATCGTCCTTGCATCGCAGAGCAGCGGCCGCGCCGCGATGCTGCGCGCGGCCGGCATCGCGTTCGAAGCAACCGCGGCGCATGTCGATGAGGAGGCGCTGACGGCCGGTCTCGTTGCTGCCGGCCAGACGGCGCGCAACATTGCCGATGCGCTGGCGGAGGCCAAGGCGATCAAGATTTCTTCTCGGCTGCCCGGCGTTACCGTAATCGGTGCCGATTCAACGCTCGCGCTCGCCGATGGAACGATGCTCGCCAAGCCCGAGAGCCCCGATGAGGCGGCAGACCATCTGCGCCGCATGGCGGGGACGCGGCACAAATTGTTCAGCGCGGTCGTTGCGGCGCGCGACGGGGCTCCGGTCTGGCGCGCGATCGGCGAGGCGCGGCTGTGGATGCGGCCCTTGTCGGACGCCTTCATCGCCGACTATGTGGCGCAGCATTGGGACAGCATCCGCTGGACCGTCGGCTGTTACGAAATCGAGGGGGCGGGCGTGCAATTGTTCGATCGGGTCGAAGGCGATCCCTGGACGATCATCGGCATGCCGATGCTGCCGTTGATGGCGTGGCTGCGCGCCACCGGACTGGCACCGCAATGACCGCTGCCGATTCTGCGCCTTATGCCGAGGTGATCGGCGATCCGATTGCCCAGTCGAAATCGCCGCTGATCCATGGCTTCTGGCTCGATGCGCTGGGAATGAAGGGCGAGTATCGACCCGCGCATGTGAAACCCGACGATCTGGCCGCCTATATTGCCGAGCGCCGGACCGATCCCGCCTGGCGCGGATGCAATGTTACCATCCCGCACAAGATCGCGGTGATGGATCTGGTCGATGATCCGGGCGACATTCGCGGCACGATCGGTGCGATGAACACGATCGTGCGGCAGCGCGACGGGTCGCTTATCGGGACCAACACCGATGCCGCGGGCTTTTATTCCCCGCTCGCCGAACTCGATCTCGAAGGCGCGCCGGTCGCGCTCATCGGCGCCGGGGGCGCGGCGCGAGCGGTGCTTTTTGCGCTCGCGCGCGCGAACGTGGGGCATGTCACCATCCTCAACCGTTCGCCGCTCAAAGCGATGGGCCTGCTTGCGACATTTGGCCTCAAGGGCGATGCCGTCGCGCTCGATGCCCCGCTTCCGCCGGCCGCGTTGCTCGTGAATTCGAGCAGTCTTGGCATGACGGGGCAGCCGCCGCTCGATCTCGACCTGTCACCGTTGCCCGACGATGCGATCGTATACGATCTTGTTTACGCGCCGCTGATGACAGGGTTGCTCCGCGCTGCGGACGCGCGCGGGCTGGACATCGTCGATGGGCTCGACATGCTGATCGGTCAGGCAGCCTTGGCGTTCGAGCTGTTTTTCGGCGCGCCGCCGCCTGAAGGTCGCGACGAGGAATTGCGCGCGATTCTGACAGCATGACGCATTACAAGCGCCCCGGATCGCGGCTTCGCCGACCGTTCATTCTCGGCCTGACGGGTTCGATCGGCATGGGGAAATCGACCGCGGCAACGATGTTTGAACGCGAAGGGGTGCCGGTGTTCGACGCCGATGCCGAAGTTCACCGCCTGCAAGGTCCCGGCGGTGCCTTGGTCGCCGCGATCGAGGCGCGCTTTCCCGGCACTACCGGTCCGCGCGGCGTCGATCGCCAGGAACTCGGCCGCCGCGTGCTCGGCAACCGCCACGAGCTTGCCGCACTCGAAGCGATCGTCCATCCCGCAGTCGGGCGCGCGCAGAAGAAATTCCTTGCCCGTCACCGCGCGCGCGACGTTGTCGTGCTCGACATTCCGCTCCTGTTCGAAAAAGGAGGCTGGCACCGCGTCGGCGCAGTCGCCGTCGTCACCGCACCGATGTGGATCCAGCGCAAACGCGTGCTGCGCCGGCCCGGCATGACCAACGCAAAGTTCAAGGCGATCCGGGGCCTGCAGGTTCCCGATCGCGTCAAGCGTGCGCGCGCCGATTTCCTGATCGAAACCGGCCGCCCGAAAAGCGAGACCCATCGTCAGATTCGGCGGATCGCCTCTTGTTTCCATGCGCAATAGGGTCCAGATTGTTTGAAAGATGCGTGAGATAATCTTCGATACGGAAACCACGGGACTCGACCCCAGAACGGGGCACAGGCTGGTCGAAATCGGGTGCATCGAATTGATCGACCGCCGCGAATCGGGGCGGACCTTTCACGCCTATTTTCATCCCGAACGCGATATGCCGGCCGAGGCCGAGGCGGTGCACGGCCTTTCGATCCAGTTTCTCTCCGACAAGCCGCTCTTTGCCGCGCGCGTCGACGAATTGCTCGACTTTCTTGGCGATGCGCCGATGGTGGCGCACAACGCCGCTTTCGACTTCGGCTTCGTCAACGCCGAGCTGGCGCGCGTCGGCCGGCCGCCGCTCGATATGGCGCGCATGTGCTGCACCGTGCAGATGGCGCGCAAGCTTCATCCGGGCGCCAAGCACAGCCTCGATGCGCTTTGCACGCGCTACGGCATCGACCGCAGCCATCGCGTCAAGCACGGCGCGCTGCTCGACGCCGAACTGCTGGCGCACCTCTATATCGAAATGACCGGCGGGCGGCAGATCGGGCTGGGGCTCGCCGCCGATCCCACCGCCGCGGCGCGGGGTGCCGCACCGGCACCGGCCCGATCCGTCGCCCCCACCCGCCCGTTTCGCGAACCGCGCCCGCACGGTGCAACCCCGGCCGAACTGGCGCGTCATGCAGAATTCGTCGCCACGCTCAATCAACCCTTGTGGCACGATAGTCCCTGATCGCGGCTCCCCCGCGATCCCGTGGACATGACTGAAGGAGAAGAAAAATGGAAATCCGCGTCTCTGGCCACCAGATCGAAACCGGCGAAGCGCTGCAGGCGCATGTGTCGGACCGGATGAACGCGATTGCCGACAAATATTTCTCGCGCGCGATCGGGGCGCACGCGACCTTCGGAAAGGGACCGCACGACAGTTTCCAGTGCGACATCGTCGCGCATGTCATGCAGGGTCTGGTCCTGAAAGGCCATGGCCAGGCGCAGGACGCGCATGTTGCGTTCGAGGGCGCGGCCGACCGTATCGAAAAGCAGCTGCGCCGCTATATGCGCCGGCTGAAGGATCGCAACAACGGCAATGGTGCGCAGTTGGTGACGATCGAGACGATCGAGGACAATGCCAGCTATGTCGTTTTCGACGGCGGCACCGATGATGAAGATGCGGGCGATGCGCCGGCGATCATCGCCGAAACCCGCGTCGATATCCCGACAAGCAGCGTGTCGGATGCGGTCATGATGCTCGATTTGCGTGACACCAATGCGCTGCTTTTCGTCAACAGCAAGACGGGGTCGCACAACATGGTCTATCGTCGCCGCGACGGCACGATCGGCTGGGTCGAGCCGCGCTAGCAGACAATAGGGCTGGATTTTCTCTGCCGTTCGGCCTAAGGGCCGCGCCCAACAAAGCCCGAAAGCCGGACGGCGGGGGCCAGCCTAGTCCGCTCAAGCGAACCAATGCCAACAGGATGACCCGCGTGGCGTCGCCTTGCGGCCATGCAGATTTGACCAGACCAATGAACCTATCTTCCCTCCTTTATCCAGCCACCGTGCGCGCCAATGTGCAGCTCGATTCCAAAAAGGCGCTGTTCCCCTATGTGGGCGAACTGGCGGCGCGGTCGCTGGGACTCGACGCGGGCGAAGTGAGCGAGGCGCTGCTCGAGCGCGAACGGCTCGGTTCGACCGGCTTCGGTCGCGGCATTGCCCTGCCGCATGCCAAGATGGCCGATCTCAACGGGGTGCGCGGCATGTTCCTGCAGCTCGCGCGGCCGATCGATTTTCAGGCGGTCGATGGTTTGCCGGTCGATCTTCTCTTTGTACTGCTGTCGCCGCTCGACGCGGGCGCCGACCATCTGAAGGCCCTCGCCGGCGTATCGCGGATGCTGCGCAACGACAGCATTGCCGAACGATTGCGCGGCGCGAAGAATGACGAAGCGCTTTATGCCATGCTCGTCGATGCCGAAGCGCGCGACGCGGCCTGATCTTCCGGGGCGGCTGCTCCGATGACGCGCTTCACCAGCCGGTTCCTCGTCGATCTTCTTATCCGCGAAACCGAGGCCGCGGGCGGTTTCGCTGCGGTTCTTGCCGCGGGCGACGATCATTCCGGCTCGATCCTCGTCCAGTGCAGCGACCGCGGGGTCGCGGGGCCGCTGCTCGAACGCCGCTTTGCGATGACCGGCAATTATGTATGGGAAGCGGTCGGACCCGACCCCGCTAGCGATGGTGAAGTACGCGCAAACTATCAGGACCGGCGGCGAAAGGCCGATCCCGACTTGTGGATCGTCGAACTGGATATCGCAGATGCGCCACGACTCGTCGCGGAGTGGGGCGCGTTAACTTGACTCTGTTGCGGCGCACAATAGGTGCCCGGCCACTTGATAACGCGTAGGTCGTATCGCGGGTTGCATCCGTCTTTTCGGACTGGCCCGATTTACCGATATGGACACGCAGTCGGATGACGACCGCAGGTGGTTCAGGATCGATGATCCCCCAGCCTGTTAGATTTGGGTTCGTCAGCCGCCCTTTTGACGGATTAGATGAGTCGTATTCTGAACGCTGCCAGCGTGGCTGCCGTGGGCATGACTGCCTTTGCCGCGCTGTCGTTGGCCGAACCCGGCTTCGCCAGTGATCTGGCCGCCGACGCCAACATTCCCGCTATCACGCTGCCCGCCGCCGATGTTCCGGCCGACAGCGATGCGGCAGCTCCGTCGACCGAAGCCGAAACGCCGGTCGATACCGCCACTGACGACAGCGCTGTTGCCGATACATTGGCCCAGTTGGTCGCGGCGACCCCGAAGCCCGAGACGATCGATCCCGAACTGCGCTGCCTGGCGCAGGCGGTCTATTTCGAATCGCGCGGCGAATCGCTCGCGGGGCAGCTCGCGGTCGCACATGTCGTGATCAACCGCGCGAAGTCGGGCCGCTTCCCGACGACACTGTGCGGCGTCGTCCATCAGCCGAGCCAGTTCAGCTTCGTGCGCCGCGGCAAGATGCCCGCCGTGCGCAATGCCGGCCAATGGTCGAATGCGATCGCAATCGCGCAGATCGCGCGCGACGACAGCTGGCAGAATAGGGCGCCCGGCGCGCTGTTCTTCCATGCGCGTTACGTCTCGCCCGGCTGGCGCAAGACGCGCATCGCGCAGATCGACAATCATATCTTCTACCGCTGAATTCGAGGGTGCGGGGGCGACGCCCCCCACCTCGTTCATTGCCAAGCCATTTTTGCTGGCGCATGATGCCGGGCATGACGCGTCATTTTTCCGTCGCCCTGCTCGCGGCAGCGGCGCTTGCGCTCGGCGGTTGTGCCACGGCGGTTCCCCCCGTCGAGGTTACCCGCTTCCATAACAATGCGACCGCCGGCCTCGCCCCAGGCACGCGCTATGCCGTCGAGGTGCTGCCGCACGGCGATGCCTCGGCGACGGGCGGCGCGGCGCAGCCGTCGCTCGAATGGAACAGCTATCGCATCGCGGTGGAGCGTCAGCTGCAGTTGCTGGGCTTCGTCGCTGCGTCCGAAGGAACGGCCGCGCCGCTCAAGGTTCGCATCGCCTTCGACCGCAGCGATCGCATGCCGCTTGCGAAGCGTTCGCCGGTTTCGGTCGGCGTCGGCGGGTCGACCGGCAGCTATGGCTCGGGGGTGGGCCTCGGTATCGGGATCAATCTTGGTGGCGGGCCGAAACAGATGCAGGATCTGCAGCTGTCGGTGCGCATCGATGACGCGGCCACGGGCCAGGCCGTGTGGGAAGGCCGGGCGCTCAGCGCGGTGCCGGTGAAGGCGCCTGCGGCACAACCGTCGATTGCTGCGGCGAAATTGGCCGAAGCCCTATTCAAGGACTTCCCCGGCGAATCGGGACGCACTATCAGCGTCCCATGACAATCAGCATCAACGCCGCTTTCGACAGCGGCAATATCGTCGTGGATTCGATCGATGGCACGCGTGCCCGCCTTTCGATCCGCAAGGATCGCGAATCCGATTACTTCCAGTGGTTCCATTTCCGCGTGGCCTGCGCGGTGGGCGATGAACTTGAACTGGCGATCGCCGGGCTCGGCGATTCGGCCTATCCCGATGGCTGGCCCGGCTATGCCGCCTGCGCCAGCTATGACCGCGAAAACTGGTTCCGGCTCGACACCGGCTACGAGGCCGGGACGCTCACCATCAACCACAGCGCCGAAGGGCAGCTTCTGTGGATCGCCTATTTCGCGCCCTATTCGATGGAACGGCATCACGATCTGGTCGCCTCTGTGGCCGAATGCGACGGCGTTTCCTATCGCTGTCTCGGCACCAGTCTTGAAGGGCAGCCGATCGACTGCCTCGAAATGGGCACCGGGCCGGTCCAGGTGTGGCTGTATGCGCGCCAGCATCCGGGCGAGAGCATGGCCGAATGGTGGATGGAAGGCGCGCTTGAAAAGCTCACCGATCCGGCTGATCCCCATGCCCGGTCGCTACGGCAGAAATGCCGTTTCCACATCGTCCCGAACATGAACCCCGACGGGTCGCGCCGCGGTCATCTGCGCACCAACTATGCCGGGGTGAATCTCAACCGCGAATGGGACAATCCGACTGCCGATCGCAGCCCCGAAGTGCTCGCGGTGCGCAATGCGATGGACGAAAGCGGGGTCGATTGGGCGATGGACGTTCACGGCGACGAGGCGATTCCGGCGGTGTTCCTCGCAGGGTTCGAGGGCATCCCGTCATTGAAGGACGAGCAACAGGCGCGCTATCTGGCCTTCCAGTCCGCCCTTGCCGCCAACACGCCCGATTTCCAGACCGCGCTAGGCTATGAAAGCTCGGCGCCGGGCAGGGCCAATCTGTCGATGTCGACGACGCAGCTCGCCGAACGCTTTGGTGCTGTGTCGATGACGATCGAAATGCCGTTCAAGGACAATCGCGATCTGCCCGATCCCGTCGCCGGCTGGTCGCCCGAACGCTCGAAGCTGCTCGCGCACGCGTGCCTCGCGACGCTGGACCAGATGCTTTGATCGATGCCGCAGGTCGGGACGGCTGGCATATCGTCGAGGACGATCTGTCGGGCGCCCCGATCCGCGCGCTGCTCGAACGGCATTTTGCCGGCATGCTCGCAAACTCGCCCGAGGAAAGCTGCCACTTCCTCGATTTCGAGGGGCTGAAGGCCCCCGGTGTTACCTTCTGGTCGATTCATTGCGGCCCCGATCTGGCGGGTTGCGGCGCGCTGAAGCGGCTCGATGACCGGCACGGCGAGATCAAGTCGATGCGCACCGCCGACGCCTTTCTGCGCCGCGGTGTCGCGGCCCGGATGCTGGGCCACATCATCGAAGAGGCCCGCGCGGTCGGGCTCGAGCGGCTCAGCCTCGAAACCGGGTCAGGCGCTGCCTTCGAACCGGCGCTCGCGCTCTACCGGCGACAAGGCTTCACGGATTGTGCGCCTTTCGCGGATTACAGGCCCGATCCATTCAGTCGCTTCATGACGCGCGCAATCTAGCAACGCCAAACGGAAACGGGGCCCGGAAGGGACAGCCGGACCTCGTTCGTACGGCCCATTCGGACCGGCGTTAGCCGCTGGCTTACGCGGCTTTCTTGGCTTCGATCGCCGTGGGCTGCGTGCCGCCGATGGCAATCTTGTGCGGCTTCATCGCTTCGGGCACTTCGCGCACCAGGTCGATGATCAGCAGCCCGTCGGCCAGGTCGGCGCGATCGACGCGCACGAAATCGGCAAGCTGGAAGCGGCGCTCGAAGGCGCGCGTCGCAATGCCGCTATACAGAAGCTGGCGCGTTTCGCCGTCCTTCGCGGGCGCCTTGCGGCCGCTGACGGTCAGCATATTCTGCTGCGCGGTGATATCGATCTCGTCGCTCTTGAAACCCGCCACCGCGACAGTGATGCGGAAATGGTCGTCGGCGACCTTCTCGATATCGAAGGGCGGATAATTTTCGGCCGAACCGCTGCTTTCCAGAAAGTCGAACAAGCGATCGAAACCGACGGTCGAGCGGCGATAGGGGGTCCAGTCAAAGCTGTTACGCATGGGTCATTCCTTCCTTGCAAAGCGAAGTCATCGGGCCTCGGCAGGGCCTGCCGCGGCTTCCATCCGGCCCCGTTTCGGCGACCGGATGATCCGAATCTGGGATGACGGCGACCCTTTTCAAGAGGGGCGGTGGCCCTTGCCCGAAAGCCGCGCTATGGCGCCCCCGAATCGCCCGCGCGGGCGCGCCCTTTGTCGAAAGGACAGATCATGCCGCAGCTCATCCTCATCCGTCACGGCCAGTCGCAGTGGAATCTCGAAAACCGCTTCACCGGCTGGTGGGACGTCGATGTCACCGAAAAGGGCGCGGCAGAGGCGTGGGCGGCGGGCGAACTGATGAAGGAAAAGGGTATCGCACCCGACACCTGCTTCACCTCGGTCCAGACGCGCGCGATCAAGACGCTCAACCTCGCGCTCGAGGCGATGGGGCGGCTCTGGCTGCCGGTGACGAAGGATTGGCACCTCAACGAACGCCATTATGGCGGGCTCACCGGCCTCGACAAGGCGGAGACCGCGGCCAGGCATGGCGAGGATCAGGTGAAAATCTGGCGCCGCAGCTTCGACACCCCGCCGCCGCCGCTTGAGGCCGGTTCGCCTTACGATCTGTCTGGCGATCCGCGCTATGCGGGCATCGCGATCCCGGCGACCGAAAGCCTGAAAGACACGATCGCGCGCGTTCTTCCCTATTATGACAGCGCGATTGCGCCGCAGCTGCGGGACGGCAAGACGGTGCTGATCTCGGCGCACGGCAACAGCTTGCGTGCGCTGGTGAAGCATCTATCGGGCATTTCCGACGCCGACATCACGGGCCTCGAAATCCCGACCGGCCAGCCGATCGTCTATGATCTGAACGACGATCTGACGGCGCGCGAGCGCTATTATCTCAGCGAGCGGTGATTCACCCCGTCATTGCTTTGCTTTGCTCGCAATGACGATTATCCGGGAAGCGATCAGTCGCGCAGCAGTTCGTTTATGCCCGTTTTCGCGCGCGTTTGCGCATCGACGCGCTTGACGATGACGGCGCAATAGAGCGACGGCCCCGGCGTTCCGTCAGGAAGCGGCTTGCCGGGAAGTGAACCCGGGACAACGACCGAATAAGCCGGAACCTCGCCGACGAAGACCTCACCGGTCGCGCGGTCGATAATCTTGGTCGATGCGCCGAGATAGACGCCCATCGACAGCACCGCGCCTTCTCGCACGATCACGCCCTCGGCCACTTCGGCGCGCGCGCCGACGAAGGCGCCGTCCTCGATCACCACGGGTCCGGCCTGCAGCGGTTCGAGCACGCCGCCGATCCCCGCGCCGCCCGACAGGTGGACGTTCGCGCCGATCTGCGCGCAGCTGCCGACGGTGGCCCAGGCATCGACCATCGATCCCTCGCCGACATAGGCGCCGATGTTGACGAAGCTCGGCATCAGCACGGCGCCCTTGCTGATGAAGGCGCCGCGGCGGACGATCGATCCGGGGACGGCGCGGAAGCCCGCGTCGCGGAAGCGGTTCTCGCCCCAGCCGGCGAATTTCGACGGAACCTTGTCCCACCAGGTCGCGCCGCCGGCGCCGCCCTCGATAATCTCCATGTCGTTGAGGCGGAAGGAGAGCAGCACCGCCTTCTTGAGCCACTGATTGACCTGCCACGTTCCGCCGGCATCGCGCTCGGCAACGCGGAAGCTGCCGTCATCGAGGCCCGCGAGTGCCGCCTCGACCGCGTCGCGCACCGCGCCGGTCGTCGTCAGCCCGAGCGTTTCGCGTGCATCCCAGGCGGCTTCGATCGTCGATTGCAGGTCGGTGCTCATGAAATTCCCCAGATTACGGCCCAAAATGTCCCGGAAGCGCATCAAGCCAGTCGGCGATGTCGTTCACATGAAAATCGACATGGTCCGGCAGGTGGTCGCGATGGCCGCTTTCGCTGCCATTGTCCAGCCATACGGTCGTCATTCCCAGCGCTTTGGCGGGGGTCAGATTGCGCGCCATATCCTCGACGAACAGGCTCTTCGCCGGATCGATTCCGAGATGGCCGATCATCGTGCGATAAGCTTCGACCTCGGGCTTCGGCGTATAGCGCGTCGTGCGAATATCGCAGATGCCGTCGAACAGATCGGCGATGCCCCGCGCGTCGAGCACGCGGGCCGCATAATCGGCATCGGCGTTGGTGAAGATCAGACGGCGGCCGGGGAGGCGTTCGAGCCCGGCGCGCAGCCGCGCATCGGGCGCCAGCCGGTCGAGCGGAATATCGTGGACGTCGACTAGGAAAACTTCGGGATCGACGCCGTGGTGGCGCATCAGCCCCGCCATCGTCGTGCCATGATCGTGGAAATATTGCTTCTGCACGCGCCGCGCTTCGACGGCATCGACGCCCATCAGGCGCATGATGAAGGCGCCCATGCGCGCGTCGATCAGGTCGAACAGCCGCGCCGACGGATGGTAGAGTGTGTTGTCGAGATCGAAGATCCAGCAGTCGATATGATCGATCGGTACCGTCATGACGCCGCGCGCCATAGGACGCGCCGCCCGCGACGGCAAGGTAGCCGTGGCACACTTTGCGGTTCCCATGTTACCCCGCTAAGCAGGCTGCCACTGGGCAACAGGGGACAGGCTTATGAAATCGACGATGCTTCTTCCGCTCGCGCTGGCAGGCGCGCTGCTTTCGGCGCCGGTTGCGGCGCAGGCGCTGACGCGCACGGTGATCCACGCCGGCAAATTGATGGCGGAACCCGGCAAGCCGGTGCGCGGCGCGACGACGATCATCGTCGAAAATGGCAAGGTCGTTGCGATTCTCGACGGCTACCAGCCGGCCGATGCGGGCGCGGTTCTGATCGATCTCAAGGACAAATATGTCCTGCCCGGCCTGATCGACAGCCACGTCCACCTGACCAGCGATGCTGGCGGCCTGGCGGGCCAGCTCGAGGAAGTGACGCTCAGCCCCGCGGCACAGGCCTTCAATGCCGAGGTCAACGGCCTGAAGACCCTGCGTGCGGGCTTCACCACGGTGCGCAATCTGGGCGATGGCGACGGGGCGACGCTGGCGCTGCGCGACGCGATCCTTGCGGGGAAGGTGCAGGGGCCGCGCATCGTCGATGCGGGCAACGCGATTTCGGGTAGCGCGGGGCATATGGACGGATCGCTCGGGTATCGGGACGAACTGCGCCCCTATTTTCAGGGAGCGGGAAACACCTGCAACGGTGCCGACGATTGCCGCCGTGCCGTCCGGCTTCAGGTCGGGCGCGGCGCCGACGTGATCAAATTCGCTTCGACGGGCGGCGTCAACAGCCGCATCGGCGCCGGGCTGGGCAAGCAGATGTTCGACGACGAAGCCAAGGCGATCGTCGATACAGCGCATATGTTCGGCAAAAAGGTCGCGGTCCATGCGCACGGCGCCGACGGCATCCGCCTGGCGCTCGACGCCGGCGCCGATTCGATCGAGCATGGCACGATCCTCGACGAAGCGACGATCGCCGCCTGGACGAAGTCGAAGGCCTATTATGTTCCGACCTTGTCGACCGTGAACGGCTACAAGGAGCGGCTGGCGGCGAACGCCAATGCCTATGAACCCGATGTGCTCGCCAAGATTCGCTGGCGCATCTCGATCACCGGAAAAAGCCTCGAGCAACTCGTCCCGCGCGGCGTCCGTATCGCCTTCGGCACCGACGCGGGCGTGTCCAAACATGGCCGCAACGCCGATGAATTCGAACTGATGGTCCAGCACGGCATGACGCCCGTTGAAGCGCTGAAGGCTGCGACGGTCAACGCCGCCGATCTGCTTGGCCTGTCAGACGAAATCGGCACGATCGCGCCGGGCAAGAGCGCCGACATCATCGCGGTGGCGAGTGACCCGGTTGCCGACGTGACAGTGCTGAAAAAGGTCGACTTCGTGATGGCGCGGGGGGCAGTGGTTGATTGACCCGCAGCGTCATCGCGAGGAGCGAAGCGACGCGGTAATCCAGTGTTGCATCAACCAGCTCTGGATTGCGCCGCTTCGCTCGCAATGACGAGCTCTGTTATGCCAACGCCGCGCGCAACCGCAGCCACCGCTCGAGCTTCGCCGCATAGCCCACCGTATTCGCTGCGCTGCTTGATGGCAGATCGACGAGCGCGACGCCATCAAGCACCGGCAATTGCCTTCGCCCGATCGCTGCGGCCTTGTTGCCGTTGAAGGCGATCATGCGCAGATCGGGCAGTGCCGCGATCAGGGCGCAAAGGTCGTGCGCCTCGGCCTCGCGGATCAGCGAATCGCTGCTCGTAAGCCGCTCGGCCGAACGGATCACGTCCCATAGTCCGATCTTCGCATCCGCGAGCGCGCCCAGCCGCTCGTCATAGGTCAGGGCGGCGAGCGGCCGGTCGATCGCTGCGCCCACCAGCCGCCAGAACTGGTTCGTCGGATGCGCATAATAGCGCCGCTCGGCGAGGGAGCGCGCGCCGGGCAGGCTGCCGAGAATCAGCAGGCGCGTGTCGGGCGCGACGTGCGGTGCGAAGCTGGCGTGGCGGATCGGAGGCATTTGCGGGGCGCTACCGGCCGGAAATCCGCGGCGCAAGCCGCTTGACGCTTGACCACAAAGGGAATCACCGCTAGGGGCGCCCCCGATCGAAAGCGGCGGACTTTTCGCCAAACTCGTTCACAACAGCGCTTGAACATTGCTGGCGCGGATGGAGCCTCCGGAGGACGAATGTGTCCGCCGGGGTCTTTTGCTGTTATCAGGTCGGGGCATTTCGATGCCCCGGAGCTTCATCCACCGCGGTAGAGTAACCGTTCGCTCCGATGGGCGGACACTTGAAGGTGAAGCATTCATGCCCACGATCAACCAGCTGGTCCGCAAGGGCCGGACTCCGCAGAAGGTGAAGTCCAAGGTCCCGGCGATGGAAGCAAACCCGCAGAAGCGCGGCGTTTGCACCCGTGTCTATACGACGACCCCGAAAAAGCCGAACTCGGCGCTCCGCAAGGTTGCGAAGGTCCGCCTGACCAACCAGCGCGAAGTCATTTCCTACATCCCCGGCGAAGGCCACAACCTCCAGGAACACAGCGTCGTGCTGATCCGCGGCGGCCGTGTGCGCGACCTTCCCGGTGTCCGTTACCACGTCCTGCGCGGCGTTCTGGACACCCAGGGTGTGAAAGACCGCAAGCAGAGCCGTTCGAAATACGGTGCGAAGCGTCCGAAGTAAGGACGGCTTTTTCGGCTATTTGATCATCCCGCGGGCGCGTTGCGCCGGGATGCTGTTGTAAAAGGAATTACCTATGGCTCGTCGTCGTCGTCCTGAACGCCGCGAAATCCTGCCCGATCCCCGTTTCGGGGATGTCGTGCTGTCGAAGTTCATGAACAGTGTCATGCTCGACGGTAAGAAGTCGGTCGCCGAAAGCATCGTCTATGGCGCACTCGAAGCGGTCGAAGCCCGCGCCAAGAAGGAGCCGCTCGGCGTGTTCCATGAGGCGCTCGCCAACATCCGTCCGAACATCGAAGTCCGCAGCCGCCGCGTCGGCGGTGCGACCTATCAGGTTCCGGTCGAAGTCCGTCCGGACCGCGCGCAGGCGCTCGCGATCCGCTGGCTGATCACCGCGGCGCGCAACCGCAGCGAAACCACGATGGCCGCGCGCCTGTCGGGCGAACTGCTCGATGCGTCGAACAATCGCGGCAACGCGGTCAAGAAGCGCGAAGACACGCACCGCATGGCCGAAGCGAACCGCGCCTTCAGTCACTACCGCTGGTAATTTGCGAGGGCGCCCCCCGGCGTCTCGCAATCGCAACAAAACTTCCTATATCGGGGGCGGCTCCAAAGGCTTCCCCCAAAAACCGAGGAAAAGATCATGGCACGCAGCCATCCGCTCGAACGCTATCGCAATTTCGGTATCATGGCGCACATCGACGCCGGCAAGACCACGACGACCGAGCGCATTCTTTATTACACCGGCAAGTCCTACAAGATCGGCGAAGTCCACGACGGCGCTGCCACGATGGACTGGATGGAACAGGAACAGGAACGCGGCATCACGATCACGTCGGCTGCCACCACCTGCCTGTGGAAGGCCGACGAAGGTCAGGGTCCGGAACACCGCCTGAACATCATCGACACCCCCGGCCACGTCGACTTCACCATCGAAGTCGAACGTAGCTTGCGCGTCCTCGACGGCGCCGTCGCCGCGTTCGACGGCGTTGCGGGTGTCGAACCGCAGTCGGAAACCGTGTGGCGCCAGGCGGACAAGTACAAGGTTCCGCGGATGTGCTTCATCAACAAGCTCGACCGCACCGGCGCCAATTTCTATTACTGCGTCCAGACGATCATCGATCGTCTGGGTGCGGTGCCGGCCGTCCTGTACCTCCCCATCGGGGCGGAATCGGACTTCAAGGGCCTCGTCGACCTCGTCAACGAACGCGCGATCATCTGGAAGGATGAAAGCCTGGGCGCCGAATTCTTCTACGAAGACATCCCGGCCGACCTCGCCGACAAGGCTGCCGAATATCGCGAAAAGCTCGTCGAGCTCGCCGTCGAACAGGACGACGATGCGATGGAAGCCTATCTCGAAGGCACGCTGCCCGACGTGGCGACGCTGAAAGCGCTGATCCGCAAGGGCACGCTCGGCCAGGCGTTCGTTCCGGTCCTGTGCGGCTCGGCGTTCAAGAACAAGGGCGTCCAGACGCTGCTCGACGCGGTCGTCGACTATCTGCCTTCGCCGCTCGACATCCCCGACGTCCAGGGCATCAACCCGGACACCGAGGAAGCCGATTCGCGTCCGACGTCGGACAGCGCACCGCTGTCGATGCTCGCGTTCAAGATCATGAACGACCCGTTCGTCGGCTCGCTCACCTTCGCGCGCATCTATTCGGGTACGCTCTCGAAGGGCACCTATCTGAACTCGGTGAAGGACAAGAAGGAAAAGATCGGCCGTATGCTCCTCATGCACGCCAACTCGCGTGAGGACATCGAAGAAGCCTATGCGGGCGACATCGTCGCGCTTGCCGGCCTCAAGGAAACCACGACGGGCGACACGATCTGCGCGAGCAATGCGCCGATCATCCTCGAACGGATGGAATTCCCCGAGCCGGTCATCGAGCTGTCGGTCGAACCCAAGACCAAGGCCGACCAGGAAAAGATGGGCGTTGCCCTCAACCGCCTGGCTGCCGAGGATCCCTCGTTCCGCGTCTCGACCGACCATGAATCGGGCCAGACGATCATCAAGGGCATGGGCGAGCTTCACCTCGACATTCTCGTCGATCGCATGAAGCGCGAATTCAAGGTCGAAGCCAATGTCGGTGCGCCGCAGGTGGCGTATCGCGAAAGCCTCGCGAAGCCGGTCGAAGTTGACTACACCCACAAGAAGCAGTCGGGTGGTTCGGGTCAGTTCGGTCGCGTCAAGGTCCAGGTCACCCCGGGCGAGCGCGGCAGCGGCGTCACCTTCACCGACGAGATCAAGGGCGGCAACATTCCGCGCGAATATATCCCGGCGGTCGAAAAGGGTTTCCGCGAATCGGCTGAAAACGGTCACATGATCGGCTTCCCGATCATCGACTTCGACATCAAGCTGATCGACGGTGCGTACCACGATGTCGACTCATCGGCGCTGGCGTTCGAAATCGCGGGCCGTGCGGCGATGCGCGAAGTGGCCGCAAAGGCCGGCATCAAGCTGCTCGAACCGGTGATGAAGGTCGAAGTTGTTACCCCTGAAGAATTCATGGGCGACGTGATCGGCGACCTCAACAGCCGTCGTGGCCAGATCCAGGGTACGGACAGCCGCGGCAACGCCCAGGTGGTTGAAGCCGTCGTGCCGCTCGCCAATATGTTCGGCTACGTCAACCAGCTGCGTTCTTTCACCCAGGGCCGGGCCCAGTACACGATGCAGTTCTCGCACTATGAAGAAGTGCCGAACAACGTCGCGGACGAGGTGAAGGCGAAGATGGCCTGATCCGGTTTGGCCGTGCGGGGCTTGCCTCGCACGGCGGACCCGGACAAGCGCGGGCTTGCACCGCGCGGCAAGACCTACTAAGGGCGGCGCCTGATTCAGCAGGCTCGTCCAGGACTGATCAACTCAACACGCGAACAAGAAGGTTCAAGAAACATGGCTAAGGCTAAATTTGAGCGGACGAAGCCGCACTGCAACATCGGCACCATCGGTCACGTCGACCATGGCAAGACCTCGCTGACCGCCGCGATCACCAAGGTGCTCGCCGAAGAAGGTCTGTCGCAGAAGGTCGACTTCGAAAACATCGACAAGGCGCCCGAAGAGCGCGAACGCGGCATCACCATTTCGACCGCGCACGTCGAATATGAAACCAAGGAACGCCACTATGCGCACGTCGACTGCCCGGGTCACGCCGACTATGTGAAGAACATGATCACCGGCGCGGCGCAGATGGACGGCGCGATCCTGGTGGTTTCGGCTGCTGACGGCCCGATGCCGCAGACCAAGGAGCACATCCTGCTCGCGAAGCAGGTCGGCGTTCCGACCATGGTCGTCTTCCTGAACAAGGTTGACCAGCTCGACGATCCCGAACTGCTCGAACTCGTCGAGCTCGAAATCCGCGAAGAACTTTCGAAGCGCGATTTCGACGGCGACAATATTCCGATCATCGCGGGTTCGGCTCTGGCCGCCCTCGAAAGCCGCGACGACAACATCGGCAAGGAAGCTATCCTGAAGCTGATGGAAGCCGTCGACAGCTGGATCCCGCAGCCGGAACGTCCGCTCGACAAGCCCTTCCTGATGCCGATCGAAGACGTGTTCTCGATTTCGGGTCGTGGTACGGTTGTCACCGGCCGCGTCGAAACCGGTATCGTCAAGGTTGGTGAAGAAGTCGAAATCGTCGGCATCAAGGACACCAAGAAGACCACCGTCACCGGCGTCGAAATGTTCCGTAAGCTGCTCGATCAGGGCCAGGCTGGCGACAACATCGGTGCGCTGATCCGCGGCGTCGGCCGTGAAGAAGTCGAGCGTGGCCAGGTTCTGGCGAAGCCCGGCTCGATCACGCCGCACACCGAGTTCAGCTCGGAAGTGTACGTCCTGTCGAAGGACGAAGGCGGCCGTCACACGCCGTTCTTCGCGAACTATCGTCCGCAGTTCTACTTCCGCACCACCGACGTCACCGGCGAAGTCATCCTGCCGGAAGGCACGGAAATGGTCATGCCGGGCGACAACGTCCAGCTGACGGTCAAGCTCATCGCTCCGATCGCCATGGACCAGGGCCTGCGCTTCGCGATCCGCGAAGGTGGCCGCACGGTCGGCGCAGGGGTTGTGGCCTCGATCATTAAGTAATATAGGGCCTCGAGCCGCTCGAATCGGGTGATTCGGGCGGCTCGTAGCTTTTGAGATTTTTGATGGCCTTTCCGGCCTCCATGCGGGGGTCGGGACGGGCCATTTCGGCTCTTTCGCATCGTCAGACGGGATTCGACTGGAATAGTCATGGAAACGCAGAATATTCGCATTCGCCTGAAGGCCTTTGATCACCGCGTGCTCGATCAGGCCACCACCGACATCGCCGACACGGCACGTCGTACGGGCGCCCTCATTCGCGGTCCCATCCCGCTGCCGACGCGCATTGAAAAATTCACCGTGAACCGCGGTCCGCATGTCGACAAGAAGTCGCGCGAGCAGTTCGAGGTGCGTACCCACAAGCGGCTGCTCGACATCGTGCAGCCCACCCCGCAGACGGTCGATGCGCTGATGAAGCTCGACCTCGCCGCGGGCGTGAACGTCGAAATCAAGTTGGCCTAAATAGCCAGCGTGCTCCGGACTTGATCCGGAGCCCAGGGTAGAAGCGGCCGATAGGTCGCACTGAAACCGCCCTGGGTTCCTGCTTTCGCAGGAACACATTCAGGTTTCGGAGGATACCGCCGGATTTATCCGGGCTGCGTCCCCCGTCTTGCCGCTGATCCCACGGGAAAGCGGCACCTCAGCCCGGACGGGGCGATGCATCGAAATTTCGGGCTGGGAGGACCGTCATCGAGCGCAGGTTCGGTGGGGTCCACATGCCGTGCGGAAATGGTTCTGCCCGGCCTCTGTTAGGAGTGAATGATCATGCGCACTGGCGTGATCGCGAAAAAAATGGGGATGACCCGCCTGTTTCAGGACGATGGCCGCCATGTGCCCGTCACCGTTCTGAGCCTCGAAGGCTGCCAGGTCGTCTCGGTTCGCGAAAAGGAACGCGACGGCTATGTGGCCGTCCAGCTCGGTGCCGGCTCGGCAAAGGCGAAGAATGTCGCCAAGCCGCAGCGCGGGGCCTATGGCAAGGCTGAGGTCGAACCCAAGGCGAAGCTCGTCGAATTCCGCGTCGCTGACGACGCGACGCTTGACGTCGGCGCCGAACTGTCGGCCGACCATTTCGTCGCCGGCCAGATGGTCGATATCCAGGGTGTCACCCAGGGTAAGGGCTTTGCCGGTGCGATGAAGCGCTGGGGTTTCGGCGGTATGCGCGCCACCCACGGTGTTTCGATCAGCCACCGTGCCCATGGTTCGACGGGTAACCGCCAGGATCCGGGCCGCGTCTTCAAGAACAAGAAGATGGCTGGCCACATGGGCGCGCGCAATCGCACCCAGCAGAATCTCGAAATCGTCCGCACCGACGCCGAGCGCGGTCTTCTCTTCGTCAAGGGTTCGGTCCCTGGCTCGAAGGGTGGCTGGCTGCTGGTTCGCGATGCGATGAAGCTGCCGCGCCACCCCGAAGCCCCTTATCCGGCGGCGGTCAAGAGCGCGGCGAACAGCAACAGTGCCCCGGCTGAAACCCCTGCGGAAGCAGAGGTCGAAACGACCGCGGCCGACGGCGCACAGGAGTCCTGATCATGAAGGTCAAGGTACAGACCCTCGATGGCAAGGCTGGCGCCGACATCGATCTTAACGACGACGTCTTCGGCGTCGACGCGCGGGCGGACATCCTCCACCGCGTCGTCGCCTGGCAGCTCGAAAAGCGTCGCGGCCCCGCCCGCGCCGCCCGCGAGCGCAGCGACGTTGCCCGCACCGGCAAGAAGTTCGGTCGCCAGAAGGGCGGCGGTACTGCCCGTCACGGCGATCGCAAGGCGCCGATCTTCATCGGCGGTGGTAAGGCGCACGGTCCCCGGGCCCGCACTTTCGGCCACTCGCTGAACAAGAAGATCCGCACCCTTGGCCTCAAGATGGCGCTGAGCGACAAGGCAAAGGGCGGCAAGCTCGTTGTCATCGACACGCTCGAGCTCAAGGAAGCCAAGACCAAGGCGCTGGCCGGCAAGCTCGGCAAGCTCGACCTCGGTCGCCGTGCGCTCTTCATTGACGGCGATGCGGTCCATGACAGCTTCGCCCAGGCTTCGGCCAACATCGTCGGCGTCGATTCGCTGCCGGCGATCGGTGCCAACGTCTATGACATCCTTCGCGCCGACACGCTGGTCCTGACCCGCGCGGCGGTCGAAAAGCTGGAGGCCCGCTGCAATGGCTAAGGCAAAGACCATCGATGCGCGTCACTATGACGTGATCCTGTCGCCAGTGATCACCGAAAAGTCGACGCTGCTCAGCGAAAACGACGCCGTCGTCTTCCGCGTCGCCAACGACGCAACGAAGCCGGCGATCAAGGCCGCCGTCGAGGCGCTGTTCGATGTCAAGGTGCTCAGCGTGAACACGCTGGTCACCAAGGGCAAGACCAAGCGCTGGAAGGGCAAGCCCTACACCCGCAGCGACGTGAAGAAGGCGATCGTTCGCCTGGCCGAAGGCCAGTCGATCGACGTCACCACCGGCGTCTGACGGATAGGGGAAGGCAGAGAAAATGGCACTCAAATCCTATAATCCGACCAGCCCTGGACAGCGTGGCCTGATCCTCGTCGACAAATCGTCGCTGTGGAAGGGCAAGCCCGTCAAGGCTTTGACCGAAGGCAAGCGCAAGACCGGTGGCCGCAACAACAAGGGCCATGTGACCTCGCGCGGCATCGCCGGCGGTCACAAGCAAAAGTATCGCTTCATCGACTTCAAGCGTCGCAAGTGGGGCGTTCCGGCGACTGTCGAACGGCTCGAATATGACCCGAACCGCACGGCGTTCATCGCGCTCATCAAATATGAGGACGGTGATCTGGCCTATATCCTGGCGCCGCAGCGCCTGGCGGTCGGCGATACGGTCGTCGCGGACAAGAAGACCGACGTGAAGCCCGGCAACGCGATGGAATTGTCGCAGATGCCGGTTGGCACGATCGTCCACAATATCGAGATGAAGCCGGGCAAGGGCAGCCAGATCGCCCGTTCGGCCGGCACTTATGCCCAGGTCGTCGGTCGTGACCGCGGTCTTGTCATCGTGCGTCTCGGTTCGGGCGAACAGCGCTACATTCGCGGCGAGTGCATGGGCACGGTCGGTGCGGTGTCGAACCCCGACAACCAGAACACCAACCTGGGCAAGGCCGGCCGCAGCCGCTGGCTCGGCAAGCGTCCGCTGACCCGCGGCGTCGCCAAGAACCCGGTCGACCACCCGCACGGCGGTGGTGAAGGCCGCACCTCGGGCGGCCGTCACCCGGTCACCCCGTGGGGCAAGCCGACCAAGGGCGCCCGTACCCGCCACAACAAGTCGACCGACAAGATGATCATCCGGTCGCGTCACGCGAAGAAGAAGAGGTAAGCCATGGCACGCTCGGTCTGGAAGGGTCCGTTCGTCGACCTTCATCTCCTCAAGAAAGCCGAAGCGGCTCAGGACGGCGGCAGCTCTGCCCCGATCAAGACCTGGTCGCGTCGCTCCACCATCCTGCCGCAGTTCGTCGGGCTGACCTTCAACGTCTACAACGGCCGCAAGTTCGTGCCGGTGTCGGTCAATGAAGACATGGTCGGCATGAAGCTGGGTGAATTTGCGCCGACGCGCTTCTTCCCCGGTCACGCGGCCGACAAGAAGGGCAAACGCTAATGGGCAAGGAAAAATCCCCTCGCCGCGTTGCGGACAATGAGGCGCTGTCGGTCGGCACGCAGATTCGCGGTTCGGCGCAGAAGCTGAACCTCGTTGCCGCGCTGATCCGCGGCCGCAAGGTCGAAGACGCGATGAACGTCCTCGCTTTCTCGAAGAAGGCGATGGCTGTCGACGTGCGCAAGGTTCTCGCCAGCGCCGTCGCCAACGCGGAAAACAATCACAACCTCGATGTCGATGCACTCGTCGTCAAGGAAGCGAGCGTCGGCAAGTCGTTCACGATGAAGCGCTGGCATGCGCGCGGTCGCGGCAAATCGACCCGGATCGAAAAGCCGTTCAGCCGCATCCGCATCGTCGTGCGCGAACAGGAAGAAGAGGCGTAAGATGGGCCAGAAGAGCAATCCGATCGGCCTGCGCCTGCAGGTCAACCGCACCTGGGACAGCCGCTGGTTCGCGGAAGGCCAGGATTATGGACGCATGCTTATCGAGGATCTGAAGATCCGCAAATATGTGTTCAAGACCCTGCCGCAGGCCGCGATTTCGAAGGTCGTCATCGAACGTCCGGCGAAGCTGTGCCGCGTGTCGATCTATGCCGCCCGTCCGGGTGTCATCATCGGCAAGAAGGGCGCGGACATCGAAAAGCTGCGCAAGGCGCTCGGTGAAATGACCGGCAGCGACGTGAGCCTGAACATCGTCGAAATCCGCAAGCCGGAAGTCGATGCCAAGCTCGTTGCGCAGGGCATTGCCGACCAGCTCGAACGCCGCGTTGCCTTCCGCCGTGCGATGAAGCGCGCGGTTCAGTCGGCGATGCGTCTGGGCGCCGAAGGCATCCGCATCAACTGTGCGGGGCGTCTCGGCGGCGCGGAAATCGCCCGTACCGAATGGTATCGCGAAGGCCGCGTTCCGCTGCACACGCTGCGTGCGAACGTCGATTATGCCGAGGCCGAAGCCCACACCGCCTATGGCGTGTGCGGCATGAAGGTCTGGATCTTCAAGGGCGAGATCCTGGGCCACGACCCGATGGCGACCGACCGGCTGATGCTCGACGCGCAGACGTCGGGCGTTCGCCCGGCGCGCGATGAACGCCGTTAAGGAACGCTGACATGTTGCAACCGAAGAAAACCAAGTTCCGCAAGGCCTTCAAGGGCCGCATCCATGGCAATGCCAAGGGTGGCACCAGCCTGAACTTCGGCTCCTACGGCCTGAAGGCGATGGAACCCGAGCGCATCACCGCGCGCCAGATCGAAGCGGCTCGCCGTGCGATCAGCCGTGCGATCAAGCGTCAGGGCCGCCTCTGGATTCGCGTGTTTCCCGACCTTCCCGTGTCGTCGAAGCCCGCCGAAGTCCGTATGGGTAAGGGCAAGGGCGCTCCTGAATATTGGGCCGCTCGCGTCAAGCCCGGCCGCATCCTGTTCGAACTCGACGGCGTTCCCGGCCCTGTGGCCGCGCTGGCGTTCGAGCGTGCGGCGATGAAGCTGCCGATCAAGACGAAGGTCGTCGCCCGCCTCGGCGACACCTCGCACCTGGAGGGTTGAGGGCCATGGCCAAGACCGAAGATGTGACCAAGAAGACCGACGACCAGCTCGCCGAACAGCTTGGCGAACTGAAGCGCGAGGCATTCAACCTCCGTTTCCAGGCCGCCACGGGCCAGCTCGAAAAGGCTTCGCGGGTCAAGGAAGTGCGGCGCACGATCGCCCGCATCAAGACCGAACAAACCGCGCGCGTTCGCGCGGCGGCGAAGTAAGGAGACTGTCATGCCGAAGCGCATTCTGACCGGCACGGTAGTGTCCGACAAGGGCGACAAGACCGTCGTGGTGAAGGTGGAGCGTAAGGTTAAGCACCCGCTCTACGGCAAGATCATCCGGCGTTCGAAGAAGTATCACGCCCATGATGAGGACAACGCCATCAAGGCTGGCGAAACCGTCCGCATCGAGGAAACGAAGCCGATTTCGAAGCTGAAGACGTGGAAGGTTCTCGAAAAGGTCGAAACCTCCACCAAGCCGAAAGCGGCCGAAGCCTGAGGGCTTCACGCAAGTTTCACGGAACCGCCGGGATGGCCCGGTAGGCCAAGGAAGAAGGAAATGCATCGATGATCCAGATGCAGTCACAACTGGAAGTCGCCGACAACAGCGGCGCGAAGCGCGTCCAGTGCATCAAGGTGCTGGGCGGCTCGAAGCGTCGCACGGCCGGCGTGGGCGACCTTATCGTCGTCTCGATCAAGGAAGCCCAGCCGCGCGGCAAGGTGAAGAAGGGTGACGTGCATCGTGCCGTCATCGTTCGCACCGCCAAGGACGTTCGTCGTGCTGACGGTTCGGTGATCCGTTTCGACAGCAACGCCGCCGTGCTCGTCAACAAGAATGAAGAGCCGATCGGCACCCGTATCTTCGGCCCCGTCGTCCGCGAACTGCGCGGCAAGGGCTATATGAAGATCATCAGCCTGGCGCCGGAGGTGCTTTGACCATGGGTATGGCCAAGATCAAGAAGGGTGACACCGTCGTCGTCCTGTCCGGCAAGGACAAGGGCAAGACCGGCGAAGTGACGCAGAGCCTGCCGAAGGACGGCAAGGTCGTCGTCGCTGGCGTCAACATCATCACCCGCCACAAGAAGCCGAGCCAGCAGGATCCGCAGGGCGGCCTCGAGCGCAAGGAAGCGCCGCTGCACGTCAGCAAGGTCGCGGTTGCCGATCCCAAGACCGGCAAGCCGACGCGCGTCCGCTTTGAAACCAAGGACGGCAAGAAGGTCCGCGTGGCCGTGAAGTCCGGGGAGACGATCAATGGCTGACAACTACACCCCGCGCATGCGCAAGCTCTATGACGATCAGATCGTCAAGGCGATGACCGAAAAGTTCGGTTACAAGAATGCGATGGAAGTTCCGAAGATCGAGAAGATCACGCTCAACATGGGCGTGGGCGATGCGGTCCAGGACAAGAAGAAGGTCGAAACGGCCGCTTCGGAAATGGAACTGATCGCGGGCCAGAAGCCCGTTATCACCAAGGCGAAGAAGTCGATTGCCGGCTTCAAGCTGCGTGAAGGCATGCCGATCGGCTGCAAGGTGACCCTGCGTCGCGAGCGGATGTATGAATTCCTCGACCGCCTGATCACCATCGCGATGCCGCGCATCCGCGACTTCCGCGGCGTGTCGCCGAAGAGCTTCGACGGTCGGGGCAACTATGCCCTTGGCCTGAAGGAACAGATCATCTTCCCCGAGATCAACTATGACCGCATCGATCAGGTGCGCGGCATGGATGTGATCGTGACCACGTCGGCACGTACGGACGAGGAAGCCCGCGAACTGCTCAAGCTGTTCGGCTTCCCCTTCCCGATCGAAGCCCAGGCCAAGGAAGCCACCTGAGTCCCCGCTGGCGATCGTCGCGCCAGACATGAACAAGGAAAGAGAACTTAAGTGATGGCAAACCTGAATTCGGTGAACAAGAATGAGCGTCGCAAGAAGCTGGTGAAGAAATATGCCGGCCGCTATGCGAAACTGAAGGCTATTGCGGCCGACACCTCGCTCGACGACGGCGAGCGTCTGATCGCGCGCCTCAAGATGGCGGAAATTCCGCGCAACGGTAACCCGACCCGTATCCGTAACCGGTGCGAACTGACGGGCCGTCCGCGCGCTTATTATCGCAAATTCCGGCTGTGCCGTATTCAGCTCCGCGATCTGGCCAACAAGGGCCTGATCCCCGGCGTTGTGAAGTCGAGCTGGTAAGGAACACGCAACATGGCAATGACCGATCCTTTGGGTGATATGCTCACCCGCATCCGCAACGGCCAGCAGGCGAAGAAGGACAGCGTCCTGACGCCGGCTTCGACGCTGCGTGTCCGCGTTCTCGACGTGCTCAAGCGCGAAGGCTACATCCGTGGCTACAGCGAAGAAGTGCTCGGCACCAAGGGCCAGCACAAGGGCATCCGCATCGAGCTCAAATATTTCGAAGGCCAGCCGGCGATCCGCCACGTGGCGCGTGTCTCGAAGCCGGGCCGCCGCGTCTATTCGGGTTCGAAAGAACTGCCGGTGGTTCGCAACGGCCTGGGCATCACCATCGTGTCGACCCCGCGCGGTGTCCTTTCGGACGCCGAAGCACGCGAGCATAATGTCGGCGGCGAAGTGCTGGCGGAGGTGTTCTAATGTCGCGCATCGGTAAAAAGGCAGTGGAGATTCCCAGCGGCGTTACCGCTGCGATCGACGGCGGCCAGCTGTCGGTCAAGGGCCCCAAGGGCACGCTGGCGATGCCGCTGTCCGACAACATCAAATATGAAGTCGGCGAAGGCGCCATCTCGGTGCAGCCCGCGAACGAAAGCCGCGAAGCGCGCGCTTTCTGGGGCATGCAGCGCACGCTCGTGCAGAACCTGATTACGGGCGTGACCGAGGGCTTCACCAAGGTGCTCGAAATCACGGGTGTCGGTTACCGCGCCAACGCGCAGGGCAAGAATCTGAAGCTGCAGCTCGGCTACAGCCACGATGTCGATTTCGCGGTGCCGGAAGGCATCGAGATCAAGACGCCGGATAACACGACGATCGAGATCAGCGGCATCGACAAGCAGCAGGTCGGCCAGGTCGCGGCGGAAATCCGTCGCTGGCGCAAGCCCGAACCCTATAAGGGCAAGGGTATCAAGTATCGCGGCGAGTACATCTTCCGCAAAGAAGGCAAGAAGAAGTAAGCCATGGCACATCTTACCCCTTTCGAAAAACGCCGCCAGCGCGTTCGTACCGCACTCCGTCTGCGTGCTGCCGGGCGTCCGCGCCTTTCGGTGCACCGCTCGGGCCGCCACATCTATGCGCAGCTCATCGATGACGCCGCCGGCAAGACGCTGGCTGCGGCTTCGACGCTCGACAAGGATCTGCGCGGCAAGACCGGCGCGACGGCTTCGGCGGCTGCCGAAGTCGGCAAGCGCCTTGCCGACGCCGCCAAGAAGGCGGGCGTGACGCAGGTCGTGTTCGACCGCGGCGGCTTCCTGTTCCACGGGCGCATCAAGGCGCTGGCCGACGCGGCGCGCGAAGGCGGATTGGAGTTCTGATTATGGCTGACGAAAACACCACGGGTCAGGGCAACCAGCCCGAGGCGATCCTGGCGCCTGAAACCACCAACGCCGAAGTCACGGGACGCCGTGGTCGCGGCGGCCGTGACGGCGGACGTGGCGGTCGCGATGGTGGCCGTGGCCGCCGCGACGATCGGCGTCCGCGCGACGAGGACGGTGGCGAAGAGCTGATTGAAAAGCTCGTCCACATCAACCGCGTCTCGAAGACCGTGAAGGGCGGCAAGCGCTTCGGTTTCGCCGCGCTCGTCGTCGTCGGTGACGGCAAGGGCCGCGCCGGTTTCGGTCATGGCAAGGCGCGCGAAGTGCCTGAAGCCATTTCGAAGGCAACCGCCGCTGCGAAGAAGGCGATGATTCGCGTTCCGCTGCGCGACGGCCGCACGCTGCACCATGACGGTCGCGGCCATTTCGGCGCCGGCAACGTCACGGTGCGTTCGGCGCCTGCAGGTACCGGCATCATCGCCGGTGGCCCGATGCGTGCCGTGTTCGAATCGCTCGGTGTCGCCGATGTGGTGACCAAGTCGGTCGGCACGTCGAACCCCTACAACATGATCCGCGCGACCTTCCAGGCGCTCGGCGAACAGACCAGCCCGAAGTCGGTTGCGCAGCGTCGCGGCAAGAAGGTTTCGGACCTGATCAAGCGCGGCGGCGTGTCCGATCGTGCAGCCGAGGCTGAAGCCGCGGCGGTTACGGAGTAAGACAATGGCCGACAAGAAGATCAAGATCCGCCAGATCGGTTCGCCGATCCGTCGTCCCAAGGACCAGCGCAAGATCCTGACCGGCCTCGGCCTGGGCAAGATGAACCGCGAAGTCGAACTGGTCGACACCCCGGAAGTGCGCGGCATGATCCGCAAGCTTCCGCACATGGTGGAAGTAATCGAGGGCTAAAGTGAAGCTCTATCGCCTGTTGACCGGTCCCGACGATGCCGCCTTCTGCGCGCGTGTCGAAGGGCTGCTCAATCGGGGGTGGCAACTTCACGGCAGTCCGTCGATCACCTGCGTCGATGGCCGCGGCCATGTGGCGCAGGCGATCGTGATGGAAAAGGCCGGGCCTTATCCCGGCTTCCAACCGTCGAGTGAAATCGAACCCGACTGAAACACCGGGTTCAAAGCGCGACAAAAGCGAAAGCGAGTGCAAAATGACTATCAAGCTTAACGATCTTCGTGACAACAACGGCGCCCGCAAGGGCCGCATGCGCGTCGGACGCGGCATCGGTTCGGGCAAGGGCAAGACCGCCGGCCGCGGCCAGAAGGGCCAGAAGGCGCGCAGCGGCGTCGCGATCAACGGCTTCGAGGGCGGCCAGATGCCGCTCCACATGCGCATCCCGAAGCGCGGCTTCAACAACATCTTCGGCAAGGATTTCGCGATCGTGAACCTGGGCCAGGTGCAGAAGCTGGTCGATGCCAAGAAGCTCGACCCCAAGGCGACTGTCGACCATGCGGCGCTCAAGGCGGCCGGTGTGGCCCGCGGCGGCAAGGACGGCGTCCGCCTCCTCGCGAAGGGCGAACTGACCGCGAAGCTCAACTTCGCCGTTGCCGGCGCGTCGAAGGGCGCGATCGAGGCGGTCGAAAAGGCGGGCGGCAAGGTCGACCTGCCGGCGGCCGAAGCGAAGGCCGAGTAATTCGGACAAGGGGCGGTTCCGAAAGGGATCGCCCTTCGTGTTTGTGATCATATCTATTCCCGTTCGATAGCGCAGGTTCGAGAGCCGTTCCGGCCCCGCCAGATGCGAGCGGATCGATGGGGCGAATGAACGCCCCATCAAAAATGGGCCTTTCCCCTTGCGCTTCGTAACCGCCGAACGCACATAGGCGCGGGGTCGCCGGGGGCGCGGTCCGGAATATCCTCGAGGAAACTACCCATGGCCTCTCGCGCCGACCAGCTTGCTTCCAGCATCAATTTTTCGAAGTTCGGCAAGGCGACCGAACTCAAGAACCGCATCTGGTTCACGATCGGTGCGCTGATCGTCTTTCGCTTCCTGTCGTTCGTGCCGCTGCCCGGGGTCGACCCCGTGGCGCTGTCGCGCCTTTACAGCCAGGCGGCGTCGGGCGGCATCCTCGACATCTTCAACACTTTTTCGGGCGGCAGCCTGGAGCGCATGAGCATCATCGCGCTCGGCGTCATGCCCTATATCACGGCGTCGATCGTCGTGCAGCTCGCCGCGGCGCTGGCCCCGAGCCTTGCCGCGCTCAAGAAAGAGGGCGAAAGCGGCCGCAAGAAGCTCAACCAATATACGCGCTACGGCACCGTGCTGCTCACCGCGATCCAGGGCTATTTTATTGCCGTCGGGCTGGAAACGCTCGGCCAGAGCCAGGGCATTGCCGCGGTCGTCGATCCGGGCATGATGTTCCGCGTCGGCGCAGTCATCAGCATCGTCGGCGGTACGCTGTTCCTGATGTGGCTCGGCGAACAGATCACCAGCCGCGGGATCGGCAACGGCGTCTCGCTGATCATCATGGCGGGCATTCTCGCGCAGCTTCCGCGCAGCTTTGCCCAGATGTTCACGCAGGTTCGCGAAGGATCGATGGGTGGCGGCACGATCGTCGCGGTCATCGGCGGCGCTATCATCATCATCGCCTTCATCAGTTTCATGGAGCGCGCACAGCGCCGCGTGCTTGTGCAATATCCAAAGCGCGCGACGCAGCGCGGCGTAATGCAGGCCGAGCGCAGCCACCTGCCGCTGAAGGTCAATACCGCGGGCGTGATCCCGCCGATCTTCGCCTCGTCGCTGCTGCTGATGCCGCTGACCGTCACGCAGATGCTGGGCAATAATGTGAAGGGCGACACCGCCTGGGGCGATTTCCTCATCACGCTCAACCAGTATCTGGCGCACGGCCAGCCGCTCTATATGGCGCTCTATGCCGCGGGCATCATCTTCTTCTGCTTCTTCTACGTCGCGGTCGTCTTCAACCCCGAGGAAACCGCCGACAATCTGAAGCGCCAGAACGGTTTCATCCCCGGCATCCGCCCGGGCAAGAATACCGCGGCCTATCTCGATTTCGTGCTGACCCGCATCACCGTGATCGGCGCCGCCTATCTCGCGCTCATCTGCCTCATCCCGGAATATTTCATCGCCGGGTCGGGCCTGCCGTTCCAGCTTGGCGGCACCAGCCTGCTGATCATCGTCAATGTCACCATCGACACGATCAGCCAGATCCAGAGCCATATGCTGGCGCACCAATATGGCGATCTGATCAAGAAGGCCAAATTGAAGGGCGGCATTGCGCGCCGCTGACGCGGTCGCTAGGCGAAAACCTGACAGGGTAGGCAACAGGGGGCGTCATGACGCTGAACATCATTTTGCTTGGACCGCCGGGAGCCGGCAAGGGAACGCAGGCTTCGCGTCTGGTGGAAGAGCATGGGATGGTCCAGCTTTCCACCGGCGACATGCTCCGTGCGGCCGTCAAGGCGGGAACGCCGATCGGCCTTCAGGCCAAGGCGGTGATGGACGCGGGCGAACTGGTGTCGGACGAAATCGTCTCGGGCCTGATCGGCGAGCGGCTCGACGAGCTCGGGAATGAAACCTCGGTCATCTTCGACGGCTATCCGCGCACCGCGGCGCAGGCCGAGGCGCTCGACGGCATCTTGTCGGCGCGCGGCCGCAAGCTCAACCATGTCATCGAACTGGTCGTTGACGAAGATGCGCTCGTCGACCGGATCACCGGACGCTTTTCGTGCGCCAATTGCGGCGAAGGCTATCACGATCGCTACAAGCTGCCGAAGGTGGAAGGCACCTGCGACGTGTGCGGCAGCCATGATTTCAAGCGCCGTCCCGACGACAATGAGGAAACGGTGCGCACCCGCATGGCCGAATATCGCGCGAAGACCGAACCGATCCTGCCGATCTACGAAGCGCGCGGGATCGTCAGCAAGGTCGACGGCATGGCCGCGATCGACGCCGTCAACGATGCGATCGAGGCGATCCTGCGAAGCGACGCCAGCTAGTCAGTCCCCCTGGCGCCGTCTATGAAGGCGGCGAAGGGGGAATGATCCATGCATGTGAAATCGTCTTTCGGCGCGCTCCTGTTCGCGGCGACGTGCGTCGCCTCGCCGGCAGCGTCCAAGGTCATCGATCAGAGCGACATCGGTTTCACCGTCGCGCATACGGCGCAGGTCGCCGCGACGCCCGAAGATGTGTGGAAAATGCTCCGCACGCCCGACAAATGGTGGTCGAAAGAGCATAGTTGGTCGGGCGATGCCGCCAATTTCTGGCTCGATTCGCAGGCTGGCGGCTGCTTCTGCGAAAAGCTTCCCGACGAAGGACAGGGCGTCGGCAGCGTCCAGCACGCGCGGATCATCTTCGCCAAGCCGGGTGAAATGATGCGCCTGTCGGGCGCGTTCGGGCCGCTGCAGGGCGAGGCGGTCACGGGGACGCTCACGATCCAGATCAAAAAGACGCCGACGGGCAGTGCGATCCGCTTCGACTATGTCGTCGGCGGCTATATGCGCTTCAAGGTTGCCGACATCGCTCCGGCCGTTGACAAGGTGCTGGCCGAACAGATGGTCGGGCTCGCGAACGCGCTCGGCGGATCGCTCCCGGTCGCGCGCGGCGACAAACCGGCCGAAGATAAGTCCGGCGAAGGCGCGGACGAAACGGCCAAACCGGCGGATAGCAATGCCGATGCGGACGGCGCGGCGGAGCCGGAACCCGCCGATTCGGGTCTCGACGCCGCAGTCGCAGATCTCGTCAAGGACGAGCCCAAGCGCGACTAAGGTCCGCTGCCGACGTCAGGAAGCGTCCTTGTCGCGCAGCTGGGCGAGCGCGCCGAAGGGACCGGCCTGTTCTTCGGTCAGCACGCCCTTTTCGGCGAGGATGCGGTCCGCATCGGGATGGCGCGGAAAGGGCTCGAGCGCCAGCGAGAGTGTCTGCACCGCGGCCTCACCGATATCGACGCGATCGCCTTCGAGCGGCAGGACATCGCAATCGTCCGCGCTGATCTCGACCTCTTCTTCCTCGCTCGCGTCGGCGCCGATGTCGCGCAGGAAGCGCAGGTCGAAGGGGTCGGCGATGTGGGCGGGGACGGGGAGATCGGTGGCGGCGCACGCCTGCACGACGTCTGCGGTGATGCTGCCTCTTGCGGCGATCCCGCCGGCGACGGCGAACACCTCTGCCTCGACGACGAAGCGATCGAGCGCGATCAGGCCGAGTCGCTTGGCGATCGCGGCGCGGGTCGCTTCGTCGGCGTCGAGCGCGACCTTGCGGCCCTGCATCGCGTCGGCGAGGGTGACGATGTGCGAAAGTTCGGGATTGGTCACGTGGCCTCTCCGGGCAAGCGGTCGGCGACGACCAGGTCCGCAACCGGCATCGCGGCAAGCCCCGTGCGAAGGGCCGCCACCGCGGCCATGACATGCGCCAGTCCTTCGGCGGGCGGCGCCTTGCCGCGCCAAAGATTGCGGACCAGCGCTTCTTCCAGCGCCGCCGACCCATCGGGCGCGCGATAGGCACCCAGCCGTCCGCCGAGCGCACCAACCATGCGCCCGACCTGTTTGCCGACCACCATGTCGCCGAAGCCGATCTGGCGCATCTGCCCATCCATGTCGGCGACGAACAATTCGGTCAGTTCAACCCCCGCCAGCGCCTGGTCGGGATCATCGTCGATGCGATGGAGGACGAGCGCCAGCACCAGGCTGACCATGTCGAAGCGGCCGTCGAGCGTGTCGGGAACCTGCCCCGCCAGATACCAGTGCGGCGCGCGCGCCGCCGCGACGACGGCATTCCAGAGCGGACGCCGTGCTTCGCGGGGATCGGGGGCGGATCGGAAGAATTTGCTGATCGAGAACATGGCCCACCGCTTAGGCCCATTCGGCGTCGCGGAAAAGAGGCACCGGTCAGCCTGCAGCAAGCTTTGCGGCGGCATAAGCCGCTTGTGCGTCCCGTCCGCTTGCGGTTAAGAGGCGCACAAGCCAGCGCCTGCGCCGCCGTCCGGCGAGCCGCGCGCAACGGAGACCGATTCATGCCGAAAACCATTGCCTCGCTTACCGGCCGCCGCGCGGGCCTCATCCTTGCCGGGGTCGCGCTTGCGCTGTCGGCGGGGGGATGCGCCCAGCTCAAGGGGCGTCAGGGCTATATCGTCGATCCGGTGTTGACCGACGCGATCACCCCCGGCGTCGACAATCGCGAGTCGGTGGAAAAGACGCTCGGCCGTCCGACCTTCGTCGGCCAGTTCGGCAACAATGAATATTATTATCTGTCGCGCGAAACGCGCCAGCTCGCCTTCGCCCACCCGCGGCCTGTGTCGCAGCAGGTGCTGCGGGTCAGCTTCGATCCCGCAGGCAATGTCGTCGGCGTCGATCGCACCGGGCTCGAACAGGTAAGCAAGATCAGCCCGAACGGCGACAGCACGCCGACGCTGGGCCGTCATCGCAGCTTCTTCGAGGATATTTTCGGCAATATCGGCGCGGTCGGCGCGCCGGGTGTCGGGGGCGGCGCACAGGGCCAGTAAGCCCCCGTTCGGGATCTCTGCAGACGATGAAAAGTGGCGCTGATCCATGGATCAGCGCCGCTTTTCGTTGGATCAGACTGCGATGCCGCCGGCTGCCAGAACCGCGAGCGTGACCAGATCCGAGGCGGTGGACGCCATGGTTGCAATCTGCACGGGCTTTTCCATCCCGATCAGCATCGGTCCGATGACTGCGCTGCCGCCGAGTTCGCGCAGCAGCTTTGCGGACAGATTGCCCGACTGCAGCCCTGGCATCACCAGAACATTCGCGGGGCCCGAGAGACGGCAGAAGGGATAATTGGCCATGACGCGCGGATTCAGCGCGACGTCGGGCGACATTTCGCCTTCATATTCGAAGGCCGGCTGGCGATCGTCGAGAATGTGGACGGCATCGCGGATATTGTCGAGCCACGATCCCGGCGGGTTGCCGAAGGTCGAATAGGACAGGAAGGCAACGCGCGGTTCGTGACCCATGCGGCGTGCGACCTGCGCCGTGCGGTCGGCGATGTCGGCGAGCATTTCGGCCGAGGGACGTTCGTTGACCGTGGTGTCGGCCATGAAGATGGTGTGATGCTGTCCGACGAGGACGTGAATGCCGAACGCCGTCTTGCCCTCGCCAGGGTCGATCACCCGCCGCACTTCGCGCATCGTCTGCGAATAGGTGCGCGTCACGCCGGTGATCATCGCATCGCCAAGGCCGAGTTTGAGCAGCAGCGAGCCGAAGATGTTGCGATCACGGTTGACCATCCGCTCGATGTCGCGGCGCAGATAGCCGCGGCGCTGGAGCCGCTCATAGAGCATTTCGACCATCTGGGGGACGTGCGGCGAATTGACGCTGTTATGAACCTCAAAGCTTTCGGGGTCGGCGACGCCCATGTCGCGCAGCTTGTTGTGCAGACCTTCGCGCCCGACAAGGACGGGAATGCCATAGCCGCCGTCGCGGAACTGGATCGCGGCGCGCAGCACCACTTCTTCCTCGCCCTCGGCAAAGACGACGCGCTTGGGATTGGCGCGCGCCGCTTCATAGGCGAGGGTGAGGACCGATGTGGTCGGATTGAGCCGGGCACGCAGGCGCGTGCGATACGCCTCCAGATCGTCGATCGGCTGCTGCGCGACGCCCGTCTCCATCGCCGCTTTTGCGACCGCCGCGGGAACAATCTCCATCAGCCGCGGGTCGAAGGGCGAGGGGATGATATATTCGGGGCCGAAGCTCGACGCGCGGCCACCATAGGCCGCCGCCACCTCCTCGGGCACCTGCTGGCGCGCGAGATCGGCGATCGCATAGGCGGCGGCGATCTTCATCTCTTCGTTGATCGCGGTCGCGCGCACGTCGAGCGCGCCGCGGAAGATGAAGGGGAAGCACAGCACATTGTTGACCTGGTTGGGATAGTCCGAACGCCCCGTTGCGATGATCGCGTCAGGGCGGGCCGCACGGGCATCGGGCGGCGAGATTTCCGGGTCGGGGTTCGCCATCGCGAAAATGATCGGCGCGGGCGCCATGTCTTTCACCATCTCGGGCTTGAGCGCGCCCGCCGCCGACAGGCCGAGGAAGACGTCCGCGCCGCTAAGCGCTTCGGTGAGGTCACGCGCTTCGGTCGGCACGGCGTGGGCCGATTTCCACTGGTCCATTCCTTCGGTGCGGCCCTGATAGATAGTGCCCTTGCGGTCGCACATGATGACATTTTCGTGCCGCACGCCCATCGCCTTGATCAGCGCGGTGCAGGCAATTGCCGCGGCGCCGGCGCCGTTGACGACAACCTTGATGTCGGCCAGATCGCGCCCGGTCAGATGACAGGCGTTGATCAGGCCGGCGGCGGTGATGATCGCGGTGCCATGCTGGTCGTCATGGAACACCGGGATGTTCATCTTTTCCTTGAGCGCCGCCTCGATGATGAAGCAATTGGGGGCCGCGATGTCCTCAAGGTTGATGCCGCCGAAGCTCGGCTCGAGCAGTTCGACCGCGTCGATGAACGCCTGCGGATCTTCGGTCTTGAGCTCAAGGTCGATCGAATCGACGTCGGCGAAGCGCTTGAATAGCACCGCCTTGCCTTCCATCACCGGCTTCGAGGCAAGCGCGCCGAGATTGCCGAGACCAAGGATCGCCGTGCCGTTCGAGATGACGGCGACAAGATTGCCCTTGGCGGTATAGTCATAGGCCTTGGTCGGATCCTCGGCGATTGCATTCACCGGCACCGCGACGCCCGGCGAATAGGCGAGGCTGAGGTCGCGCTGCGTTGCCATCGGCTTCGACGCGACGATCTCGATTTTCCCCGGCCGCCCATAGCTATGATAGAGCAGGGCCTCGCGGTCCGAAAATTGCACCTTGCTGCCGCCGTCCATTCTTTATCCCCTACTTCGATTATCAGGATGCGCGTCCGAGCCCATTCCCTAGCGTCGGCTTGGCGAAATGGAACCCCGTGTTTCTGGCGCGCGCGCCTTGCCATGCGAGCCCCAATCACTAAGCAGGGGCGGATGTCCGTTCCCGCTCCCGCCAACAGCAACAGCAAGGCCCCTCCCGCCGCGACGCCGATGATGGCGCAATATTGGTCGCTCAAGGAAAAGGCCGGCGATTGTCTGCTCTTCTACCGCATGGGCGATTTCTTCGAACTGTTTTTTGACGATGCCAAGGCAGCGGCCTCGACGCTCGACATCGCGCTGACCGCGCGCGGCGAGCACGGCGGCGAGCCGGTGCCAATGTGCGGCGTCCCCGTCCATTCGGCCGAATCCTATCTCGCTCGCCTGATCCGCGCCGGCCATCGCGTCGCGATCGCCGAACAGGTCGAAACCCCCGCCGAGGCCAAGGCGCGCGGCGGATCGAAGGCGCTTGTCGCGCGCGACATCGTGCGCTTCGTCACGGCGGGCACATTGACCGAAGAGGCGCTGCTCGAAGGGCGCAGCGCGAACCGGCTTGCCGCGCTTGCCGAGGTCGGCAGCGAAGGGCTGATCGCCATCGCCGCCGCCGACATCTCGACCGGGCGGTTCGAGGTCGTCGCGGTGCGGCGCGAAGCGGTCGATGCCGAACTGGCGCGGCTGGCGCCGTCCGAACTGCTGATCAGCGAGGCTGCGGACGAACAGCCGCCATCGGCGGCGCGCCAGATCGTTCGCCGCCCCGCGGCCGAGTTCGCGAGTGGCGCGGGGCAAAAACGGCTCGAGACGCTGTTCGGGGTGCAGACGCTCGACGGCTTCGGCAATTTTTCGCGCGGTGAAATCGCTGCCATGGGCGCGATCGCTGCCTATCTCGACCATGTCGGCACCGGCGGCGCGGTCTTTCTGCAGCCACCCGTGCGGCACGTCGCGGGCGACCGGATGGCGATCGACGCGGCGACGCGCGAGAGCCTGGAGCTGGTCCGCACCATGGCCGGCGCGCGCGACGGCAGCCTGCTCGGTACGATTGACCGCACCGTGACCGCGGCGGGCGCGCGGCTGCTTGCCGACGACCTTGCAAGCCCGCTCACCGACAAGGGCGCGATTATCGACCGGCTCGATCTCGTCGATGCGCTGGCGCGCGATGCCTTGTGGCGCGCCGATCTGCGCGCCGCCTTGCGCGCGCTGCCCGATGCAGGACGCGCACTCGGCCGTCTCGTCGCTGGGCGCGGCGGGCCGCGCGATCTGGCGCAGCTTCGCGACGCGCTCGGCGGTGCACGCCTCCTGCGCGAGCGGCTTGCGCTGCGCGCCGATCTGCCGCCGCTGCTCGCGCGGCTGCTGCCGGGGCTCGACGGTCATGGCGCGCTGGTCGATGAACTGACGCGCGCGCTGATCGAAACCCCGCCGGTCGATGCCGCGCAGGGCGGCTATATCGCCGAAGGCTATGACGCCGCACTCGATATGCTGCGCGAGACCGCGCGCGACGGGCGCAAGGCGATAGCGGCGCTCGAAGCGGGCTATCGCGAACGCACGGGCATCGCGGCGCTCAAGATCCGTCACAATGGCGTGCTCGGCTATCATGTCGAAGTGCCTGCGCGGCACGCCGATGCGCTGATGGCGCCCGAATCGGGCTTCACCCATCGGCAAACGCTGGCGGGCGTCGTGCGCTTCAACTCGTCGGATCTGCACGAAGCGGCGACGCGCGTGACCCAGGCGGGGATGCATGCGGTGGCAGCCGAAGCCGCGCATCTCGAAGCGCTGACCGAAGCCGCGACCCAGCGCCGCGAGGCGATTGCCGCGAGCTGCGACGTGCTCGCGCGGATTGACGTCGCCGCGGCGCTCGCCGATCATGCAATGAGCCACGACTGGTGCCGGCCGGACATAGCCGACGAACCGTGCCTCGACGTGACGGGCGGGCGACATCCGGTGGTCGAGGCGGCGCTGGCGAAGAGCGGCGAGCGTTTCGTCCCCAATGATGTATCGCTGTCCGAAGCCGACCGCCTATGGCTTGTCACCGGCCCCAATATGGGCGGTAAATCGACCTTCCTGCGCCAGAATGCGCTGATCGTCGTGCTCGCGCAGGCGGGCGCCTTCGTGCCGGCAAACGCCGCGACCCTCGGGCTGGTCGATCGGCTGTTCAGCCGCGTGGGGGCGAGCGACAATCTGGCGCGGGGGCGTTCGACCTTCATGGTCGAGATGGTCGAGACCGCCGCGATCCTCGCGCAAGCGACTCCGCAAAGCTTCGTGATCCTCGACGAGGTCGGGCGCGGCACCTCAACCTATGACGGGCTCGCGCTCGCCTGGTCGGTGGTCGAGGCGGTGCACGAGGTGAACCGGTGCCGCTGTCTGTTCGCAACCCATTATCACGAACTGACGCGGCTTGCCGAAACGCTGAACGCGCTTTCCCTCAACCATGTCCGCGCGCGCGAATGGCAGGGCGATCTCGTTCTGCTGCACGAGGTTGCCGAGGGGCCTGCCGACCGGAGCTACGGTCTGGCAGTCGCGCGGCTCGCCGGCGTCCCCGCCGGCGTCGTGAGGCGCGCCGAGGCGGTGCTCGCCAAGCTCGAAGCGGGACGCGAGGCAACCGGCGGATTGGCGGCGGGGCTCGACGATCTGCCGCTGTTCGCAGCATCCCTTGCCGAAGCGCCCGCAGCGACAAAGGACGCGCTGCGCGAGGTGCTCGCCGGTATCGACCCCGATGCGCTCGCGCCGCGCGCTGCGCTCGAAGCGCTCTATCGGCTCAAGCAGATCGTGGCGGAGGAAGGATGAGCGACATTTTCAGCGACCTTCCCCACCGCCGCGCGATCATCGACCGGCGCCTGCTCGCCGACCGGCTCGATGCCATCGCCGCCGAGACGGCCGACGCCGGCAAGCGCCGCGGCGCGATGGTCGCGTTGCTGAAGGAGGCCTTGGAAGTCGGCCGCGCCGAGATCGCCCGGCGCCTGCTCGAGCACCCGTCTTCGGGGCGCGTCGCGGCGCAGGCGACGGCCTTTCTGATCGACCAGATCGTTCGCCTTTCCTATGATTTCACCGTCGATTATCTCTATCCCGCAAGCAATCGGTCGGCGGGCGAACGGATTACGGTGATCGCAGTCGGCGGCTATGGCCGCGCCGAAATGGCGCCGTTCAGCGACGTCGACATCGGCTTTCTGACCCCGTTCAAGCAGACGAGCTGGACCGAGCAGGTCATCGAGGCACAACTCTATACGCTGTGGGATCTGGGCCTGAAGGTCGGTCATTCGTCGCGTTCGCTCGATGAGATGGTGCGCACCGCGAAGGACGATCTGACGATCCGCACCGCGCTGCTCGAGGCGCGCTTCATCTGGGGCGACCGCGCGCTTTACGATCAGGCGGCGGCGCGCTTCGATGCCGAGGTGATGGCGGGCAATGCCCGCGCCTTCGTCGCCGAAAAACTCGCCGAGCGCGACGAACGGCACAAGCGCATGGGCGATTCGCGCTATGTCGTCGAGCCCAATGTGAAGGAAGGGAAGGGCGGGCTGCGCGACCTGCACACCCTGTTCTGGATCGGCAAGTTCATCCACCGGGTCCGCACCGTGCCCGAGCTCGTCGATGCGGGGCTGCTCAGTGCGCGCGAACTGCGGCAGTTTTCGCGCGCCGAAAACTTCCTGCTCGCGGTACGCTGCCACCTTCATATCCTCGCCGGCCGCGCCGAGGACCGACTGACCTTTGATTTCCAGCGCGAGATCGCGGCGCGGATGCAATTTGCCGACCGGCCCGGCAAAAGCCCGGTCGAACGCTTCATGCAGCTCTATTTTCTCCACGCGAAGAGCGTCGGCGATCTGACGGGCACCTTTCTCGCGCATCTCGATGAGCAACTCGCGGCGCGCGGGCGGCGCTTTCTGCCGACGCTGCGGCGGCGGCCGGGCCGGCTCAACGGCTTCGTCCTCGATCGCGGCCGGCTTGCGCTGCCGTCGGATGACTATTTCCGCAAAGACCCGGTCCGGCTGCTCGAGATATTCCAGCTCGCCGACAAATATGGCCTCGAAATCCACCCGCAGGCGATGCGTCAGGCGCGCCACGATGCGAAACTGATCGACGGCAAGGTGCGGCGGATCGGGCGCGCCAATGCGCTGTTCCTCGACGTGTTGACCTCTCCCCGCGACCCCGAAACGGTGCTGCGCTGGATGAACGAGGCCGGGGTCTTCGGCCGCTTCGTTCCCGACTTCGGCCGCGTCGTCGCGCAGATGCAGTTCGACATGTATCATCATTATACGGTCGACGAGCATACGATCCGCGCGATCGGTCTGTTGTCCGACATCGAACAGAACCGGTTGAAGGACGATCATCCGCTGTCGACCGCGATCATGGACCAGATCCACTCGCGGCGCGTTATCTATGTCGCGGTGCTGCTCCACGATATCGCCAAGGGGCGCGGCGGCGACCATAGCGTGCTGGGCGCCGAACTGGCGCTGCGCGTCTGTCCGCGGCTCGGGCTGAACGAGGCCGAAACCGAGACCGTGTCATGGCTTGTCCGCCACCATCTGCTCATGTCGGCGACCGCCTTCAAGCGCGACCTTGCCGACTTCAAGACGATCCTAGACTTTGCGCAGCTCGTGCAGAGCCCCGAGCGGCTTCGCCTCCTGCTCGTCCTGACGGTTGTCGATATTCGCGCGGTGGGCCCGGGGGTATGGAACAGCTGGAAGCGGCAATTGCTCACCGAATTATACGATGCCGCCGAGGAAGTGCTGCGGCTTGGCCACAAGCAGCGTGGCCGCGAGGTGCGGATCGCCAGCAAGAAGGAGGAGGCGCAGGCGCTGCTCCAGATGGGCGACAAGGATTTCGGGAAGCTCGCCAAGCGCCTGCCCGAAAGCTACTGGATTGCCGAGCCGGTCGAGGTGATCGCGGCCAATTTGATCCATATCCAGAAATCGTCGGGAGCGCCGCTCCATATCGCGGCAGTGCCCGACGACGATCGCGGCGCGACGCTGGTGATGGTGCTCGCCGCCGACCATCCGGGGCTGTTCTATCGCATCGCGGGCGGTATCCACCTTGCGGGCGGCAACATCATCGATGCGCGCATCCACACGACGCGCGACGGGCTGGCGCTCGACAATTTCCTGGTCCAGGATCCGCTCGGCCGCCCGTTTGCCGAGGCCGAACAGATCGTCCGGCTGACCCGCGCGATCGAGGACGCGCTCGCCAACCGGCACAAGTTGCTGCCCAAGCTCGAGGCGCGGGCGCTGCCGCGGACCCGCGCTGAAGCCTTTCGCATCGCGCCCAACGTCTTCATCGACAACAAGGCTTCCAACCGGTTCACGGTGATCGAGGTCAATGCGCAGGACCGCCCGGCGCTATTGAACCAGCTCGCCTATGCGCTCTTCCAGTCGAAGGTCACGGTGCATAGCGCGCATGTCGCGACCTATGGCGAGCGCGCGGTCGATACCTTCTACGTCACCGATCTGATCGGCGACAAGATCGACAGCGCGGCGCGCGTGAAGTCGCTCGAAAAGCGTCTGCTCGAAGCCGCGGCGAGTCGCAGCGAGGAGGCGGTGGCGGCCTGACCTCAGGCGCGTTTCACCGGATTGCGTGCGTGCGCCGCAACCGCCGGCGGCAGGTCGAGCCATGCATGGCGATCGTCGCACCAGACGGCCTGTTCGGGCATCGGAAAATCCGGGTCGGCAAAGGCGCCGACTGCGACGCCGGAGAGATGCGGCATCCGGTCGGGTTCCCACCACAGGTTCGATCCGCAAGCGGCGCAGAAATGAAAGGTCACGTCATGACCACTCGCCGAAGGCCGGCGGAAGCGCTGCGCCAAACCGGCGGCGACGGTCACCGCTTCGCGCGGGAAAAAGGCGGCGACGCTGAACAGCGAGCCGGTTCGCCGCTGGCAATCGCGGCAATGGCACATCGAAATCTTGATCGGACCGCCGCTGCATCGAAGCTGCAGCAAGCCGCAGTGGCAGGTGGCGAGCCGCCCGGTCATCCTGCGGCCGGAGGAGCCGTCATCGCGGCGGCGGCGGCGAGCAACCCCGCGGTGAAGCGCTGGCTGATGGCGGCGGTCGGGATTGCGTTGAAGGCGTGGATGGCGCCGGCATAGCTGTGGAGCTCGACCGGCACCCCCGCCGCGGCGAGACGCCGCGCATAGTCGAGATTTTCGTCGAAGAAGAGGTCGAGGCTGCCGGTCGCGATATAGGCAGGCGGCAGGCCGGAAAGATCGTCGGCGAGGCTCGGTGAAAACCAGCCCCGCCGGTCGTCGTCGGCCGCGTAGGCGCCGCGCAGCGCGCTCCATCCGAAGCGATTGCTCGCGCGCGTCCAGATGAACTCGCCCGTGACCGGATTGCGATAGGGGCAGGCGTCGCCGCCCGTCCGGTGATCGAGCATCGGATAGGTCAGCAATTGCCCGGCAAGCGCCGGCCCGCCGAGGTCGCGCGCCATGATCGCCAGCGCGGCGGCGAGGCCGCCGCCCGCGCTTTCGCCGGCAACGACGATGCGCTGCGCATCGAAGCCAAGGGCATCGGCCTGTGCGGCGAGCCAGACGAGCGCCGAAAGGCAATCCTCCTGCGGCGCCGGGAAGGGATGTTCGGGCGCGAGCCGATATTCGACCGACAGCACCGGCACGCCCGCGGCTGCGGCAAGCGCCGCCGGCCCGGCCTGCATCTGCCGCACCGATCCCATCACCATGCCGCCGCCGTGGATATGCAGGATCGCACCCGCGCCGACGCGCGCCTGTGCCGGGCGGAAGAGGAAGGCCAGCATGTCCGGCCCGCCGTGGGTCGACGGAATCAGCAACTCTTCGGGCGCGATGACCGGCGGCGGCAGGATCGCATAGCTTTCGGCCGCCTTGGCGCGAATTTCGGGGATCGGTGCGGCGTCGAGGTCGACGCGTCCGAACAGGTCGATCAGGGGCTGAAGCTCGCGATCGACCAGGTGGCGCGTATCCATGACCCTTTTTCCCTTTTTGCCGTCGCCGGCCTATCCGCGCAGCACCGCGCCCAGTTTCGCTGCTGCAGCGACCACCTTGTCGGCGATCGCCTTCAGCTCGGCGTCGGTGAAGCTCTTGTCCTGCGGCTGCAGCTCGACCTCGACCGCCAGGCTGACCTGTCCGTCGGGGACGCCCTGTCCGGCGAAACGGTCGAACAGCCGCGCATCGATGATGCTCGCCTTGTCGGCGCCCTTGACCGCGCGGACGAGATCGCCCGCCGCCAGTGTGTCGGGCGCGAGGAAGGCGAAATCGCGGCGCACCGATTGCAGCGCGGGCGGCGTGAAGGCCGCACGCGCCGGGCCGCTCGCACGCTTCGCCGGAATCGCATCAAGGAAAATCTGCACGGCCATCACCGGCCCGTCGACATCGAAATGCTTCGCGAGCGCGGGGTGCAGCGCACCGAATTCGGCGAGCACCGCCTTCGGCCCCAGTCGTAGCGTTGCCGACTGCCCGGGATGCCAGATCGCACCATCGGCGACCGGCTCCATCACCTGCAGACGGTCGGCAGGGGCACCCGCTGCATCGAGCAGGGCGAGCGCCGCCGCCTTGGCGTCGAAAGCGCCGAACGGCGCGGCCTTGCCCGCCTGCCAGCCGCGCGGATGCTTGTCGCCGGCCATCAGCAGCGCGAGCGTCGGATGCTCGGCGTCGGCCAGATAGCGCCGCCCGATCTCGAACAGACGGATGCTGTCGGCGCCGCGGTTCTGATTGCGCGCCGTGGCGGCGAGCAGGCCGGGCAGCAACGACGGTCGCATGACCTTCAGATCCTCGCTGATCGGATTGGCGAGCGTCCAGGTGCCGCCGCCGAAGGGCGCCGCTTCGCGTTCGGAGACGAAGGACCAGGTCACCGCCTCGTGGAAACCCGCCGCCGCTGCGGCGCGGCGCAGGCGCCGTTCGATTAGCTGCTCGGGGGTTGCGGTCGGCCGGGCGACGCCGTCGGCGCGGGGCAGGGCGACTGATGCGATGGCGTCGAAACCCGCGATCCGCGTCACTTCCTCGACCACGTCGGGCGCGGCGTCCATGTCGCGGCGCCAGCTCGGCACCACAATCTGCCAAGGCATGCCTTCGGTGACGCCGAAGCCCAGTGCCTCAAGGATTGCGCGCTGCCGCGCCGGGTCGATCGCGATCCCGCCGAGCGTCGCCGACAGTGCAGGATCATAGGCGATCGTCTTCGCCGCGATCGGCGGCTCGCCCGCGCGCGTTACGGTCGAGGCCGTGCCACCACAGATGTCGAGGATATATCCGGTAATGATCGCGGTCGCATCGTCGAGGAATGCGGGATCGACGCCGCGTTCGAACCGGCTGCGCGCATCGCTGGTGAGGCCGAGCGCCTGCCCGGTCAGCGCGATCCGCTCGGGCGTGAAATAGGCGACCTCGAGCAACACGTCTGTCGTCGTTTCGCTGCACCCGCTATGCTCGCCGCCCATGATGCCGGCGATGTCGTGGACGCCGCTGTCGTCGCCGATCACGGTCATGCTGTCGGTCAGCACATAGTCCTTGCCGTTGAGCGCTGTCACCGTTTCGCCATCGCGCGCGCGCCGGGCGACGAGCGCGCCGTTCAGCGTCGCGCGATCGTAGACATGGCTCGGCCGGCCGAGGTCGAGCATCACATAGTTGGTGATGTCGACCAGCGCCGAAATCGAACGCTGCCCCACCGCTTCGAGCCGCCGCCGCATCCATTCGGGGGCGGTGCCGTTTGCGACGCCGATGATCGTGCGACCGAAAAAGGCCGGGCAGCCCTCGGTGTCGTCGGTACGGATCGCGGTTGCCGGGGCGCCTTCGCCCGCGATGACGGGGACGTCGAGCGGCTTCAGCGTGCCGAGCCCGGCGGCGGCGAGGTCGCGCGCGATGCCGCGCACGCCCATGCAATCCTGCCGGTTGGGGGTAATCGAGATGTCGATCACCGGATCGCCCGCACCCGAATAATCGGCAAAGGCGGTGCCGACCGGTGCGTCGGCGGGTAACTCGATAATGCCGTCATGATCGTCGCCAAGTTCGAGTTCGCGCGTCGAACACATCATGCCGTTCGACGTGACGCCGCGGATCGCCGAGATCTTGAGCTCCATGCCGTTGGCGGGGACCACCGCGCCGGGCAGCCCGAGCACACCGACCAGCCCCGCGCGGGCATTCGGCGCGCCGCACACGACCTGGAGCGGGGCGCCGTCGCCGGCATCGACCGTCAGCACCTGCAGCTTGTCGGCCTGCGGGTGCCGTTCGGCGGTCAGCACCTTGGCGACGCAAAAGCCCGCGAGCTTCTCGGCGGGATTTTCGACGCCTTCGACTTCGAGCCCGATGCGGTTGAGCGCCGCGACGACATCGTCGACGGTCGCATCGGTATCGAGATGCGCCTTCAGCCATTCGAGGGTGATCTTCATGCCGAAATCCCCCCGCTGAGCGTCGGTACATTCAGCGCGCCGAATCCGTAGTGCGACAGCCAGCGCAGGTCGCCGTCGAAGAAGGCGCGCAGATCGTCCATGCCATATTTGAGCATCGCGAGCCGGTCGATACCGATGCCGAAGGCGAAACCCTGCCACGCGTCGGGATCGAGGCCGCAATTGGCGAGGACGCGGCGGTTGACCATGCCGCTGCCGAGCAATTCCATCCACGCATGGCCGTCGTCATCGCCGTGCCCGCCGACGATCCGCCGCCCCTTTTCCTGGCGGTAACCGACATCGACCTCGGCCGACGGTTCGGTGAAGGGGAAATAGGAGGGGCGCAGCCGCAGGACGATGTCGTCGCGTTCGAAAAAGGCCTTCAGGAAGGTTTCGAGCGTCCATTTGAGATGGCCCATATGGATATCGCGATCGATCACCAGCCCCTCGACCTGATGGAACATCGGCGTGTGCGTGGCGTCGCTGTCGCTGCGATAGACGCGGCCGGGCGCGATGATGCGGATCGGCGGCTCTTGGCTCATCATCGTGCGGACCTGCACCGGCGAGGTGTGGGTGCGCAGCAGCATCGCGTGGCCTTCGGCATCCTGGTCGGGGAAATAGAAGGTGTCATGCATCGCGCGCGCGGGGTGCGTTTCGGGGATGTTGAGTGCGGTGAAATTGCGCCAGTCGTCCTCGATCTCGGGCCCGGTTGCGACCGCAAAGCCCATGTCAGCGAATATTTCGGCGATTTCGTCCATGACCTGGCTCACTGGATGGACGCTGCCTTTGGGGGCGGCGTCGGCAGGCAGCGTCATGTCGAGACGCTCGGCGGCGAGCTTCGCCTCGAGCGCCGCGCCTTCGAGCGCGACCTTGCGCGCGGCGAGCGCGTTGGTGACGGCTTCGCGCAGCGCGTGGATCTGCGGCCCCTGCGTCTGGCGTTCGTCGGGGGTCATGCCGCCCAGCGTCTTGAGCAGGGCCGACACGCTGCCCGCCTTGCCAAGCGCCGCGACGCGCAGCGCCTCAACCGCGTCGAGGTCGGCGGCGGCGTCGATCTCGGCCACCAGCTTGGCCTGCATGGCCTGATAATCGCTCATCGTCTTTTTCGTCCTGCGGCGGCCGCGCACCGGTTCGCGCGCGACCGTTTTTAGCCTGTTTCTGTCCGGCCTGCGGCGGCGCAAAGCCTGCCATTGCCCCGTCGCCGCTTGCACCGAAGGACGCGCGCGGGTCAACCCCGAAGCGCGGGGGCGGGCGGTTCAGCCTGCGGGCTTGTGGAGGCCCTGAACCGCCGCACCGGCGGCGGCGGCGCGCGCCATCGCGGCGGCACCGAGGATGGGTTTGGGCCGCGCCGCATAGTCGCGCGGGCCGATGCCCATGAAAGCCTTGAAGTCGCGGGTGAACTGCGCCTGGTCGTAATAGTGATAATCGAGCGTATCGATCCACGCCATCGACGGGTCGAGCATGAAGCGGGCAAGGCTGCGCAAGAAGCGCTGGCGGCGCAGCAGAAGCTTGGGCGAAAAGCCGAAGGCGCGCTGGCTGAGCCGCTCGACCGAGCGTTCGGACATTCCCAGCTTGTTCGCCAGATCGGCCACACTGCCGAGATCGTCGTCCATAAGCGCGGCATGGGCGGCGGCGATCGCGGGATCGTCGGGCGGCGCGCTCGCAAGCATGGCGGCAAAGCGCGCGTCGATCAGCGCCGCGCCAACTTCAAGATCCTCAATAGCGGCAAGTTCGTCGAGCAGGGGGGCGAGCGCCGCGAAGGCGGGGTGCGTCGCCCCGTCGCAAAAGCGATCGGCCATCGAAGCGGCCGGAATGTCGAAGAATTTCGCCCAACCGGACGGCAGAATGCCAATCCCCCAGGCCCGCATCGCGCCGCACGAAAAGAAGGTCGCGCGGCTTGTCGGACCGGTCGCGATGAAGGGCGCGGTGGCGCTCGGCGCATCGCTGCCGACCGACGCGAGCAGTACACTTCCGGCGATAAAGCGCAGATTGGCCCATTCGGGGTGCAGATAATCTTCGATGCGTACGCCTGCCGGGGCGTCGACCTCGATGTGGTAGATGATGCTGCAATAGGGGCGCAGGGCTTCCGACACGGGAAAAAAGCGCGTTGCGACGCGCACATCTTGCGGCAGCTTCTGGTTCGCCCTGGTCCCCGGCATGGCGCCACCCTGCAAAGCGATGCGCAAAAAAACAACAGGCTAGGCGGCCCGCCTGTCGGATTTTTACAATTTTTCCCGGTGATGCGGCGCCATATCTCGCTGCACAGGGATACTTCCACCTGCCGTCAGCTTATCTGCGACCCACGGCTATTCGGTACGGAGGGAGGGGGGCGGTGCATCCATTCGGGTCATCGTCGAGACGGCGCGGCGCCTTTGAGCCCCGCGCCGTCTCTCTTTATCCTGTCGGCCCGGCCGTTGGCGCGCACGAAAAAAAGGGCGGCCCCTTGCAGGACCGCCCCTTTGTTTCGTCGGTGCCGGCGGCCTCAGGCGGCCTTGGGCAGCGCCGCCTTCGCCTGCGCGATGATGGCGGTAAAGACACCGCCTTCGTTCATCGCGAGATCGGCCATGACCTTGCGGTCGAGTTCGATGCCGGCAAGCTTAACGCCGTGCATGAACTGCGAATAGGTCAGGCCTTCGGCGCGAACCGCGGCGTTGATGCGCTGGATCCAAAGGGCGCGGAAGTTCCGCTTCTTCACCTTGCGGTCGCGATAGGCGTACTGGCCGGCCTTCTCGACCGCCTGCTTGGCGACGCGGATGGTGTTCTTGCGACGGCCGTAATAGCCCTTCGCCTGCGCCAGAACGCGGTTGTGCTTGGCGCGCGTGGTGGTGCCGCGTTTGATACGGGACATGGTTCAGGCGCTCCTTACTTCAGGCCGTAGGGCGCCCAGAGGCGCACATGGCCCGCATCGGCATCGCTGAGCACGCTGGTGCCGCGATTGGTGCGGATATATTTGCTATTGTGCGAAATCAGGCGGTGGCGCTTGCCGGCAACGCCGTGCTTCACCTTGCCCGAGGCGGTGAATTTGAAGCGCTTCTTCACACCGCTCTTGGTCTTCAGCTTGGGCATTTTCGTCTCCTTGGTTAGCGACGATATCGACCGGCCCTGGCAGCCCTTTCAGCCAGGCAGGTCAGCTCACTATCGTGCGAAGGCGCGCGCCTAGACGGATTCGCGCGGAAATGCAAGCATGGCGCGCGATTTCCCTTGTGTCACGCGAAGGCGCGCAAGCGATGCGGCAGGCCGCGCTAACTTCCTTGTGCCTTTGTGTGAGGCCCTTTGCGGCAATCGCCCGTCAATGGTGGCAAGCCAGGCCCTCGATCACGTCCTCCAGACGCGCGGGATCCCCCAAGGCGATCACATGCCCGCCGCTGTCGGCGTGGAGCGGGTCGCCGTTCCAATCGCACATCGTCCCGCCGGCGCCTTCGACGATGGGAACGAGCGCTGCATAATCGTGCAGTTTCAGCCCCGCCTCGACCACCAGATCGATATGTCCGCTGGCGAGAAGGCCGTAATTGTAGCAGTCGCCGCCGAACACCATCCGCTTGTGCGCGGTCTGCGCCGCGAGCGCCATGAAATGTTCGCCGTCATGGTCACTGAAATATTGCGGCCCCGTCGTTGCCAGCACCGCCTCGGCAAGGTTGCGGCAGGTTCGCGTCGTGGCCGGGCGGCCGTTGAACAGCGAGGGCTCGCCCATCGCGCCGGTCCAGCGTTCGCCCGCAATCGGCTGGTCGATGATGCCGAGTACAGGCCAACCGTCCTGCAGGAGAGCGATCAGCGTGCCGAAGATCGGCCGGCCGGCCATGAAGCTGACCGTGCCGTCGATCGGGTCGAGCACCCACTGGCGCGCCGCGTCCGCCCGTTCGGCGCCATATTCCTCGCCGATGATCCCGTCGCGCGGAGCTTCAGCGTCCAGCAGTTTGCGCATCGCTGCTTCGGCAGCGCGATCGGCCTGGGTAACGGGCGACGCGTCGGCCTTGGCTTCGTGCGACCAGTCCGAACGGAAAAGCGGACGAATTGCGGCGCCCGCCGCATCGGCGAGGCGATGAGCAAGGGCAATGTCGGTTTCGAGCGACACGCGATCAGTCGAAGAGGCTGCTGACCGAGCTTTCGTCGGCGATGCGTTTGATCGCTTCGCCGAGCAGCGGCGCGACGGTCAGCGCGCGCACCTTGCTGCTGTCGTTCACGGCGTCGGTCGGCTGGATCGAATCGGTGATGACGAGTTCAGTCAGCTCGCTCGCATCGACGCGCGCGACCGCGCCGCCCGACAGCACGCCATGGGTGCAATAGGCGACGACGCCCTCGGCCCCTGCGGCCTTCAGCGCGGCGGCGGCGTTGCACAGCGTGCCCGCCGAATCGACGATATCGTCGATCAGGACGCAGAAGCGCCCTTCGACGTCGCCGATGATGTTCATCACTTCGGATTCGCCGGCCCGCTCGCGTCGCTTGTCGACGATCGCCAGCGGCGCGTTGTCGAGCCGCTTTGCCAGCGCGCGGGCGCGCACGACGCCGCCGACGTCGGGCGAGACGACCATCAGATTCTTGTCGCCGAAGCGCGCCTGGATATCGGCGCTCATCACCGGTGCGGCATAGAGATTATCGGTCGGGATGTCGAAGAAGCCCTGGATCTGTCCTGCGTGCAGGTCGATCGCCAACACGCGGTCGGCCCCTGCCGTGGTGACGAGATTGGCGACCAGCTTGGCCGAAATCGGCGTGCGCGGGCCGGGTTTGCGGTCCTGGCGGGCGTAGCCGAAATAGGGAATCACCGCGGTGATGCGTTTCGCCGAGGCGCGGCGCAGCGCGTCGGTGATGATCAGCAGTTCCATCAGATTGTCGTTCGCCGGAAAATTGGTCGGCTGAACCACGAAAACGTCCTGGCCGCGGACATTTTCGTGGATTTCGACGAAAACCTCCTCGTCGGCGAAGCGGCGCACGCTGGTGTCGGTCAGCGGCAGTTCCAAATAATCCGCGATGGCGCGGGCGAGGGGAAGATTGCTGTTGCCGGAAATCAGTTTCATGCGCGGGGCCCCTTGTCGCCGATTGGGGATGGATGCGCGCCCCTTAGCCAGCGGGGGCGCGAAGGGAAAGGGGCAATCCCGTCTAAATCCACCCCGCGGCGCGCAGCGCGGGCATCATGTCGCGCGCAACGGGGGCTTCATGGCCGCTTGTCAGCGTGACGATCGCGGTGCGGCCGTCGCGGCGGACGGCAGCGACGGCGGCGCGTGCGACCCACCAGCTGCGATGGATGCGCAGACCGTCGGCATCGCCCAGCCGCGCGACGGCATCGCGCATCCGCATGAGGATAAGGTCTTCCGATCGCGTACCGATTACCCGGATATAATGATCCTCGCCCTTCAGCGCGAGGATGGTGCCGAAACCGGGCGGTAGCGGCAGAGCTGCGCCGGCTTCCGGTGCTGCGGGGGTCGGAGGCGGCGCTGCAGGCGGCGTTGCGGTCGGGGCTGCGAACGGCGTTTCGGGGGCGGGCGACGGGCCATCGTCGGCGCGCGGACGGAAGCTCAGCCCCATCACGCCCACGACCACCGCCGAGACGATGCTGATATAGAGATACATCGTCCAGAAACCCGGCCAGCGCAGCGCTTCGCCGAAGCTCATCTGCATCGCCATCATCGTGACGACGAGCGTTACCGGCACGCTGGCCACGATCAGCGCGATCAGCTGCCCGCCAAAGGTCGGAAGACCGGTCGCGTCGCACAGCCAGCCCGCAACAACCCCGGTTGGCCGATAGAAGATATAGCCCGCCAGCAGCCACATCACCCAGTTGAGCATCCGGATGGCGGGCGGATTGTTGAAGGTGCCGAACGGCCCGAGCAGCCCGATCAACAGGCCGAGCGCGATCATCGCGAGCAGTTCGATCGTCAGCCGTTTCGCCATGGGGCCCTGCTTGTGCGTGCCATTTCACGAAGCGTCAACGGGCAAGGCGGCGCATTTGCGAACTATTCCGCCGCCTTGGCGAAGGTGCGCTTGTCCGTGAACGGCGCGGGGCCAGGAAGAGGGCAACCGCCGGCGACAGCGCCGGAACAGATCGGTCTTCGAAAGGAAAAGCCGCCATGACCAGCATCGCCGCCCCCGCCGTCACGGCGCGTCGTCCCGCCAAATTGGCGCACCGCATCGGGCTGACCGCGCTCCTCGTTCTCGGCGGCATCGTTGCGGCGCTGCTGGCGCGTTCGTTCATGGGGCCGTCGACTTATCGTACGCCCATGTGGGCGATCTGGCTCCATCTTGCCACTGTCGTCCCCGCGGTGCCGCTTGGCGCCTGGCTGCTCTGGCGCCGCCGCAAGGGCGACCTGGCGCACAAGATCGGCGGGCGCGCCTGGGCCGCGATGATGGTCGTGACGGCGATCGACAGTTTCTGGATCCGGACCGTCACCGGGACGATCAGCCCGATCCATATATTTTCGCTGATCGTGCTCGTCCAGCTGCCGCGGGCGATCCGGTTTGCCCGGATCGGCGACATCGACCGTCACCTCAGGCTGATGCGCGGCATTTATATCGGTCTGATCGCGGCCGGCTTCTTTGCGATGGCGCCGGGCCGGACCCTGTGGACGCTGGCTTTCGGTTGAATTTGGAGCGCGGTGGCCTATTGGCGGGAGCATGACCGATGCCCCCGCCGCCACGCTGTCCATCGTCCTGTCGCAGATGACGCAGAGCGTCGGCGACCTTACCGCCAATGTCGCTGCGATGCGCGCCGTCCGCGCGCGGCACAGCGGCGCTGACCTGATCCTCTATCCCGAACTGCAATTGATCGGCTATCCGCCCGAGGATCTGGTGCTCAAGCCCGCGCTCGCCGACCGCGCCGCGCGCCTGCTGACCGAGTTGGCGGCGGACACTGCCGATGGCGGTCCGGCGATGCTGGTCGGTTCGGTCGAGCGCGGCGGCGACGGCCGCCTCTACAATATCGTCGCGCTGCTCGACGGTGGGCGGATCGTCGCGACGCGGCGCAAGCACGAATTGCCCAATTATGGCACTTTCGATGAAAAGCGCGTCTTCGCACCCGGCCCGCTGCCCGATGTCGTCGAATGGCGCGGGGTGCGGCTGGGACTGCCGATCTGCGAGGACGGCTGGTTTCCCACGGTCTGCGCGCATCTGGCGGCGCAGGGCGCGGATATTCTGATCTCGGTCAACGGCAGCCCTTATGAAATCGACAAGGACGACCGCCGGCTGACCCAAGTGTTCGCAGCGCGTGTCGCCGAAACGAAACTGCCGCTCATTTTCCTCAATCGCATCGGCGGGCAGGACGAGCTGGTGTTCGACGGTTGCTCCTTCGTGCTGAACGCCGACGGGCGCGCGGCGCAGCGCCTGACCGATTGGGAAGCCGAAGAGCGCGTGACCCGTTGGACAAAAGAAGCCGACGGCTGGATCTGCGCGCCCGGCGCGATCGCCGAATGGGATGCGCATCCCGCCGACATATATGATGCGATGGTGCTGTCGCTGCGCGACTATGTGGAGCGCAATCGCTTTCCCGGCGTCGTGCTGGGCCTGTCCGGCGGCATAGATTCGGCGATCTGCGCCGCGATCGCCGCCGACGCGCTCGGCCCCGACAAGGTGTGGTGCGTGATGCTGCCGAGCCGCTTTACCAGCCAGGACAGCCTCGACGATGCGGCGGGCTGCGCGGGCATGATCGGGTGCCGGCTCGACACGGTTTCGATCGTCCCGGCGGTCGACGCCTTCGATACGATGCTGTCGGGCAGCTTCGCCGATGCGGCGGTCGATACGACCGAGGAGAATGTCCAGTCGCGCATCCGCGGCGTCACGCTGATGGCGCTCAGCAACAAGTTCGGCCCGATGCTGATGACGACGGGGAACAAGAGCGAGATGAGCGTCGGCTATGCGACCATCTATGGAGACATGGCGGGCGGCTATAATCCGCTGAAGGATGCCTACAAGACCACGGTATTCGCAGTGTCGCGCTGGCGCAACGCGAATGTCCCGCGCCTGTCGCGCAATCCGGTGACGCCGGTGATGCCCGACCGCATCATCACCAAGCCGCCCAGCGCCGAACTCCGCCCCGACCAGAAGGACGAGGACAGCCTGCCGCCCTATGAGGATCTCGATCGCATGCTCCACATGCTGGTCGAAGAGGAGGCGAGCGTCGACGATGTGGTCGCGCGCTACGGTTTCGACCGCGACGTGGTGGCGCGCATCGAACGGCTGCTGGCGATCGCCGAATATAAGCGCCGCCAGGCGCCGCCGGGGGTCAAGCTGTCGACGCGCAACTTTGGCCGCGACCGCCGCTATCCGATCACGCACGGCTTTCGTACCGCCTGACTCGCATCGCGCGCGAAACCGGTTATAGGCGCGCCATGACCGTCATCACCCGCTTCGCTCCCTCGCCGACCGGCAGCCTGCACGTCGGCAATGTCCGCACCGCGCTCCACAACTGGATGTGGGCGCGCAAGCATGGCGGGCGCTTCCTGCTCCGCATCGACGATACCGATCTCGAACGATCGAAGGAGGAATATGTCGAGGGCATCCGCGCTGATCTTGCATGGCTGGGTCTCGATATCGACGGCGAGGAGCGGCAGTCGGCGCGCTTCGCGCTCTATGATGTCGAGTTTGAAAAGCTGAAGGCGGCGGGCCGTGTCTACGCCTGTTACGAGACGCCCGAGGAGCTGGAAATCCGGCGCAAGATTCTGCTCTCGCGCGGTCTGCCGCCGGTCTATGAGCGCAAGCCAGCCGACGCGCCGGTGCCCGACGGCGTGGCGCCGCACTGGCGCTTCCGCCTCGACCAGGGCGCGCCGATCGAATGGACGGACCTGATTCGCGGACCGCAGCATTTTGATCCCAAGACCATGTCCGACCCGGTCGTGCGCCGCGCCGACGGCAGCTGGCTCTATCTGCTGCCGAGCGTGATCGACGATATCGCCATGGGCATTACGCATGTCGTGCGCGGCGAGGATCATGTGTCGAACACCGCTGCGCAGATCCAGATGTTTCAGGCGCTCGGCGCGACGCCGCCCGCATTCGCGCACGAGGCGCTGCTCGTCGGCACCGAAGGCAAGCTGTCGAAGCGCCTCGGCTCGCTCGGCATGGCAGCACTGCGCGAGAATGGTATCGAGCCGATCGCGCTCGTCGCGCTTCTCGCGCGCCTCGGGACGAGCGATCCGGTCGAGCCCGTGACGAGCGTGGCACCGCTGATCGAAGCGATCGACTTCGCGCGCTTCGGCCGCGCGCCGGCGCGCTTCGACGATGCCGAGCTGGCGCTGCTCAACCAGAAGATTCTGCACCACACCGATTATCACGCGGTTGCGCCGCGCCTGCCGCTTGCGATCGACGCCGCGCGCTGGAACGCGATTCGTCCCAATCTGATGACCGTGGCGGAGGCTGCGCAATGGGCTCCTGTGTTCGACGGGCCGTTCGCGCCGCCCGTGCCCGACGCCGCCGATCGCCCGGTGCTTGCCGCCGCTGCGGCCGCGGCGGCAGCGCTAGATTGGGATGCCGACCCCTGGCACGCGCTGACCGCCGCGGTGAAGGCCGCGACCGGCGCGAAGGGGCGTGCGCTGTTCCTGCCGCTGCGCCGTGCGCTTACCGGCCGCGATCATGGGCCCGATATGGCCGAACTGCTGCCGTTGATCGCCAAGGATCAGGCAATAGCGCGTCTCTCCATTTCCTGAACACGCGGCGTCGGCGCATTCCTGTCTTGCCGCTTGACAATATTTGTGACGTTATAATATATCACCACCTGATCCGGCAGAAAGCTCGGTCAGAAACGGGCGGAGCCGGTCAAAGGCAAGGAGAGAGGCCATGACCCTGATTCCCCTGATCTCGGCGATCGTATCGGCGCCCGAGGCGACTACTGCAGTTGCCGGCGCCGCGCCGCCGCGCCGCAGTGGCTACGATCCCGGCGCGGGGCATCGGCCCGTGGCGTTCGCCTTCGCGGTCGGCCTGCCGGTGGGGCTCGTCGTTGCGGTCGCATTGTCTCCGATCATCATCGAAAAGGCGCCTGTGCTCGCGCCGCTGACCGGCACGCTGGTCGAAATCGAAAAGCCCAAGCCGCCCGAGGCGAAGCCCGAGGTCAAGCCCAGCCCCAGAAGCAACGCGCCGACCGAGGCGGTGCGGCCGCTGGTCGATACATTTCCGCCGGCTGACCGAGGGGTCGAGGTGAAACCGGTGGTGCCCGACCCGCTTCCTTATGATCCCGGCCCGACGACGGTCCGGCCCGCCGATCCGCCCACGCCGCCGCCGCTCGTCCTGGCCGAACTCGACCAGCGCTTTGCCGGCAGCTTTCAGCCCGATTATCCCGCAAGCGAACAGCGGCGCGAGATCGAAGGCAGCGCGAAGGTGCGCGTGCTGATCGGTACCGACGGCCGGGTCAAAGCGGTCGAATTGATCAGCACCGACAGCCCGGGCTTTTTCACCGAAACGAAACGCCGCGCGCTCGCCAGATGGCGCTTCAAGCCCGCGACGCGCGGCGGGGTGGCCGAAGAAAGCTGGAAGGTGATGGTCGTGCATTTCCAGATCCGCAACGGCTGACCCTCATCGCGAGACCCCTCCCGGGGGCGGGCGCACCCCATCGGCCCGCCCCCTTTTTGACCACAGATTGCTTGACATTGACCGCGAATCCGGCCAATGGCGCCCGGATAAATGAGGGCGGCGCCCGCGCGCGGCCCTCTTTGTTTTTCATAGCAACCGTCGGGGCCCCCAGTCCCGCCACATGTGCCGGACGATCCGGCGGATGTGCCAATAGTTCGAGGATCAGGGCCATGGCCAAGCCGACGACCGTCAAGATCAAGCTGGTGAGCACCGCCGACACGGGCTTTTTCTATGTCACTAAGAAGAATCCGCGCACGATGACCGAAAAGATGTCGGTGCGCAAATATGACCCGCGTGCGCGCAAGCACGTCGAGTTCAAGGAAGCCAAGATCAAGTAAGCGCGCTCCCCGCGTCCCGATGACGCGGGTCCGCAAAGACTTGTCCCGGCATTGTCGGGATTGCGAAGGGCGGCGTTGAGCCGCCCTTTTTGCGTGCGCGAGCAGCGCGCGGTAAAGCGTCCGCACCGCAGGACGGCGCGGTGCGCGAAATCAGGCAGCCATCAATATGCCGCTGTAGGCCCGGTCGTCGAACGTCAGTCCGGCGCCCATGGCGACGCAGATCAGCGCATCGTCGGCGACCAGTACAGGCAGGCCGGTTGCCGCCGAGATTGCCTGATCGATGCGGCGCAACAGCGCGCCGCCGCCAGTGAGCATAATCCCCGCATCGATGATGTCGGCCGACAATTCGGGCGGGGTCCGTTCGAGCGCCGCCTTTACCGCGCTGACGATCTGGCCCACCGGTTCGGCCAGTGCCTCGGCGATTTCGGCTTCGGACACGCTGATTTCGGACGGGCGGCCGCTGACGAGATCGCGCCCTTTGACGGCCATGACGACGCCTTCCCCCTGCGGCGGCACGGCGGAGCCGATCGCGAGCTTGATGCGCTCGGCCGTCATCTCGCCGATCATCATATTATGCTTGCGGCGGATATACGACGCAATCATGTCGTCCATCTTGTCGCCGCCGACGCGCACCGAACTGCTGTGCGCGACACCGCCGAGCGACAGCACGGCCACTTCGGTGGTACCGCCGCCGATATCGACGACCATCGTTCCCTGCGGTTCGGTGACGGGCAGGCCGGCGCCGATCGCCGCAGCGAGCGGTTCCTCGATCAACTGAACGCTGCTCGCGCCGGCATTGGAGGCCGCGTCGCGGATCGCCCGCCGCTCGACATGCGTCGACCCCGACGGAACGCAGACCACGACATGGCCGCGTCGCCGCAGGCGGCTTGTGCCGTCGAGGGCCTTGTCGATGAAATGCTTGATCATCTGTTCGGCCAGATCGATGTCGGCGATCACCCCGTCGCGCAGCGGTCGCAGCGCCTCGAGATTGGCGGGCGTCTTGCCCATCATCAGCTTGGCATCGGCGCCGACCGCCTTGACGCGGCGCACACCGTCGCGCGTTTCGATCGCGATCACCGATGGTTCGTTGAGCACGATACCGCGGCCGCGGACATAGATGACGGTGTTGACCGTGCCGAGATCGATCGCGACATCCTGTGCGTGCGATGCGAAGCGTTGGAAAATCTTCATAAGCGGGGCGAAACCTCGATCCTTCCAGAATCCGATACAAGCGCCCCGCCCCCCGGCCTTCGCTCGCTCAATCCATAGGTCGCCGCTTGGAAAACTGCGCCCGCCAGGTCAATGCCCGTGCGAGCCAAAGCGTGGGTTTCGCGCGCCTGATCGATCAGCCGGGCCGGAACTGTGCCGATTTCTAGCGCCGGAACGGGTCGTCGCGCAGCGAACGGCCGGCGGTTTCGGGCATGTAATGAAGCGCGACGAGCCCGACGAGACACGCCGCCATCATGTAATAGGCAGGCATCAGCGGGTCGCCGGTCGCGGAGATCAGCGCGCTGCCGACCATCGGTGCGGTGCCGCCGAAGATCGACGTCGAGATATTATAGGCGATCGCAAAGCCGGCAAAACGCACCGCGGTCGGAAAGAGCGCGGGGAAGGTCGCAGAGATCGTCGCGAGCTGTGGCACATAGAGCAGGCCGAGCAGCAGGAAGCCCGCGACCGCCCCCGCGAAGCCCGTGCCGATCAGCATATAGAGCGGCACGACCGCGACGAGCAGCGCGATGAGGGAAAAGCGCCACATCGGCCGCCGTCCGATCCGGTCCGACAGCGCCCCCGCAAAGGGCAGAAAGACCATCATGAACAGCATCCCGATGATCGGGACGAGCAGCGCCTGGTCGGGCGCCAAGCCGATCCGCCGCTCGAGATAGGTCGGCATATAGCTGAGCAGTGTATAATTGACGACGTTGAGCGCGACGACGAGCCCGCCGACGACGAGCAGCGGCCGCCAGTGATCCCGGCCCAGTGCGGCGAGTCCGGGCGAGGGCCGGTCCTCGGCCGCCTGCTGCGCCTCCAGAAAGACGGGCGTATCTTCCATCTTCGAGCGGACATACATGCCGATCAGCCCGATCGGACCGGCGACAAGGAATGGGATGCGCCACCCCCATTCGTGCATTGCCGCATCGCCAAGATGCAGCGAATAGCCCAGCATCAGCGCGGCGCCGAAGGAAAAGCCCGCGAGAGTTCCGAATTCGAGGAAGCTGCCATAGAAGCCGCGCCGGGCGTCGGGGGCATATTCGGCCATGAAGGTCGCCGCGCCGCCATATTCGCCGCCGGTCGAAAAACCCTGGATCATCCGCAGCAGGACGAGGATCGCGGGCGCCCAGAAGCCGATACTGTCATAGGATGGGATCAGCCCGACGGCGAAGGTCGCGCCCGCCATCATCAGGATCGTCATCGCGAGCACCGACTTGCGGCCGATGCGGTCGCCGAGCGGCCCCCAGAACAGCCCGCCGACGGGGCGGACAAGGAAGGAAATGGCGAAGGTCGCGAGCGCGAAGAGCACCGCCTCGCTCGCCTCGCCGGGGAAAAGCGCAGCCGAGATATAGGTGACGCCATAGGCGTAGATGCCATAGTCGAACCATTCGACCGCATTGCCGAGCGCCGACGCCCCGATCGCGCGACGCAGCGTCGATTGGGTGGGGAGCGGCGCGGGCTGTCCGGCGGCGGGGAGCGGGGACGAACGGTCCATGGGTCGGCTAATCCTTTACGGTGGCGGCCTCGGGGCCGGAGGGGTCGAGCAGCGCCGCGACCGGGGTCGTGCGGGGCAACATCTGGAAATCCTGCTGCGCCGGACCGGGCACCGGCGCGGTGGCGGCAAGCCGCCACAGGCTGAAACCCAGCATCGCCGCGGCACAGGCCGCGATGAAAAGAAACAGGCCGCCCGGACCCATCCAGTTCATCGCCGCGGCGCCCCCAAGCGGGCCCAGCGCGGCTCCGGCCGAATAGAGAAGCACAAGCTGACCGCTGGCGCTTACCCGCTCGGCGGGGAGCAGGCGGTCGTTGGCGTGCGCGACGCAAAGCGGATAGAGCGCGAAGCTGAGCCCGCCGAACGCCGCGCCGAACAGCAGCAGCAGGCCGCCCCCGGGCGCAGCGGCGAGCGCCACGCTCACCGCCAGTACAAGCGCGAAGCAGGCGATGATGACGCGGCGGCGATCATAGCGGTCGGAGAGGCGTCCGAGCGGCCATTGCAGCGCCACGCCGCCGAGAATCACCGTCATCATGAAGGTGGCGATCGCGCCGAGCCCCAGGCCGATCCCGCGCGCATAGATCGCAGCCATGCCGTAGAAGGCGCCAAGGATCAGCCCGGTGATCGCCGCCCCCGCCAGCCCGAGCGGCGAGGCGGCAAACAGCCGCGCCAAGGGAAGATTGTCGGCTTCTCCCAAGGTCGGCGCGGTGCTGCGCGTCAGGCAGACCGGCAGGATGGCGAGCGAAATGAGGATCGAGGCGATCTGGAAGGGCACGGCCGGCGTTGCCGCGCCGGTGCTCAGGAAAAGCTGTCCGATGGCCTGTCCCGAATAGAGGGCGACCATATAGGCGGCGAGGATGCCGCCGCGCGTCTCGGGTTCGGCGCGGTCGTTGAGCCAGCTTTCGACGCAGATGAACATGCCCGCGACGCACACGCCGTCGACCAGCCGCAGCAAGGCCCACAGCAGCGGGTGCTGGACGAGCGCATAGGTGAGCGTGCTCGCCGAAAGCAGCGCGACAAAGGCGGCAAAGGCGCGGATATGCCCGACACGGCGGACGATCGAGCCGGCGCGCAAGGCGCCGAGCGTCAATCCGCCGAAATAGGCGGTGGCGACCAACCCGATCAGGAGCGTGTCGCTGCCCGCCCGCTCGAGCCGCAGGCCGATCAGCGTCGACAAGAAGCCGCTGCCCGCCATCATCACGAAGATGGCGAGCAGCAGGCTGCGAACGGGAGCGAGGGTGGCGAGCATCGGGAGGGTGCGGGTGCCGCGCGTCAGGCGGCGCGGCGCCCTTCTGCCCCGCCGGCATCCTCTTCGACCAGCGTGCGGTGCAGCGCGCGGACGGCAGCATCGAAATCGCGGCTTTCGACGATGAACTGGACATCGACGTTACGGATCTGATGTTGCATCGCGATCATTGCGATACCGGCGTCGTCGAGCGCGCGCAGCGCATCGGGCACCAGCCCGGGCCGCGCGATGTCGCTGCCGATCACCGACACCATTGCGACCGGATGCGCCGAGATCGCGGCGTCGGGATATTGTTTTTGCAGATCGGCGATCACCTTCTTCACCGCGCCGGCGCTGGCCGACAGATAGTGGGTGATGGTGTTGGCATTCGACGCCTTGCTGACGATCCACAGGCCGTGACGCGTCAGCACGTCGAGGATCGCGGCATCATAGCCCTTCACCCCGACCATATCCTGTTCGAAGAATTGCAGCGCCTGCATCTGGCGGATGCCGGTGACGATCTCGACCCGCGGCACGTCGGAGACATAGGTGCCGGTAACGAGTGTGCCGCCATCTTCGCGGTCGAAGGTGTTGCGCACGCGCAGCGGAATGTCGGTCTGCCTGAGGCCGCGTCCGGCGCCCGGATGGATCGCCTCCATGCCCAGATTGGCGAGCTGATCGGCGACATCATAATTGGTGCGACCGATCTTGCGCGCTTTATCTTCGCCGACCAGCTTGGGGTCGGCGCTCGACAGGTGGAATTCCTTGTGGATGATCGCCTCGCGCGCGCCGGTCAGCACCGCGATGCGCGAGAAGGTCATTTCGGTATAGCCGCGCGCAAAGCGCTTCACCATGCCGCCCTGGCAGCCGGCATAGCCGGTGACGATCGGCAGCGCCGTCGCCAGATCGATGTCGGCAAAGGCCTCCGTGATCCGCTCGTCGAGCGTGCGCAGATCCTCCTGATCCCAGGGGGTCAGGTCGATGAAGCGCGCGTTGACGTCGCGATCACGCAGCAGCAGCGCGGTGCTGTGGGCGCTGTGCGCTTCGCCCAGCCCGGCGAGCAATTCGCGGGCGGTGACGAGCTGTTCCTTGACGCAGAAGCGGCCGTGGCTGCGCAGCCGCGCCAGATCGTCGAGGCAGGCGGCGACCGCATCGAGTCGCATGTCGACGAAGGCATCGGCCTCGTCGCGGCTCTCGCGGCGCGCGAACATCGCTTCGTTGCGCGCGTGCATCGCACCGCGCACCGCCTCCATCGCGCGGCGCCAGCCATCGCTGTCCTCGTCGTCGGCGACGAAGCGCCCGAACACGCCGGGTTCGCCGGTCTTCTTGTCTTCGAGCAGCAGATTGGTGATCCCGGCATAGGCCGAGACCACGAAAATGCGATTGTAGAGATCGGCGCCCGAGCGGCCGGCGATCAGCACATTGTCGAACAATGTCGCGGTCGCCGCCATCGACGTGCCGCCGATCTTTTCGACGCTGTGTCCACCCTTTTTGACGTCCTGTGTCATGCCGCAATCCTTTCGGTCAGCGGGCCCGCCTCGATGGCGAGCGGTTCGGGGGCGCCGCGATGCGCGAGGAACCAGGGGCGCGGCTTGTCGACCCCGAACGGCTTTTCGAGCCGGTTGCTCACCGCATTATAGACGAGGAAGGCATTCGCGCGCGGGAAGGGGGTGATGTTGCCGTTCGACCCGTGCATCAGATTGCAGTCGAACAGGATCACGGTTCCCGGCGCGCCGGTCGGCGCAACGATACCGTGATCATGCGCCAGTTCGGCGAGGCTGTCCTCGTCGGGAACGCCATATTCCTGGCGCTTCAGCGACTGGCGATAATGGTCGTCGGGCGTTTCACCGACGCAGGTCAGATAGGTGCGATGCGACCCCGGAATGACCATCAGCGGGCCATTGTGCGGCGTGTTCTCGGCGAGCAGAACCGACATCGAAAGCGCGCGCATCCGCGGCATGCCGTCCTCGACGTGCCAGGTTTCGAAATCGCTGTGCCAGTAGAATTCCTTGCCCTTGAAGCCGGGTTTGTAATTGAGGCGCGACTGGTGGATATAAACCTCGTCGCCGAGCAGGAAGCGCGCGACCCCCGCCAGCCGCTCGTCGGCAGCAAGCCGCGCCATGATCGCGCTCTGGTTGTGAATGTCGAAGATCGACCGGATTTCGCGGCTCTGCGGCTCGGTAACGATCGTTTCCTCGTCGAGCGCGTCGGGATCGGCGAGCAGCTTGCCCGCGGCGCGCTGCAAATAGGTCACTTCCTCGTCGTCGAAGAGGTTTTCGAGCAGCAGAAAGCCGTCGCGATCGAAGGCCTCCGCCTGCTCGCGGCTGATCGGTGCGTCGGGCGTCCACGCGCTGCGGACGACCGGGTCGAGCCGCGGCCGCATTTCTGGCGCGGCCGCGTGACGCGATGGGTAGATGTCGGTCATGGGACTTCCCCCTGTTGCTATGGGTTTTATTCTGCTGGCGCGGCCTCGCGCGCCGGTTCGCTCGCCATGTCGGCCTCGGCCGGATAGGCACCGCTTGCGTCATGCACTTCCTTGCCGGTGACCGGCGGATTGAAGGCGCAGGCGGTCAGTATGTCGGTTTCGGGGCGCACGATGTGGCGGTCGTGCTTGTCGAGCGCATACATCACGCCGGGTTCGAGCCGATGGATTTCGCCGCTGTCCAGATCCTCGATCGTCCCCGTGCCCTTGAGCACGAACACCGCCTCGAGGTGGTTCTGGTAATGCATTTTGAGCTCGCTGCCCGCGAACATGGTGGTGACGTGGAAGGAAAAGCCCATCCCGTCATCCTTGAGCAGCATGCGCGCACTGGCCCAGCCGTTCGAGCGGACGTTGCGGTCGGATTTGCGGATCTGGTCGAGATTGCGGATGATCATGGTCGGTCTCCTGTCTTCATTCGGCGGCGACGGCGTAATCGTCGGCCATCGCTTCGCGGATTTTGGTTTCGAGAATGTCGAGCCCTGCCGAGAGCAGGGCGTCGTCGATGACGAGCGGCGCGAGCACCTTGACGATTTCGTCGTGCGCGCCGCTGGTCTCGATGATGAGGCCGGCGTCGAAGCAGGCGGCGGTGATCGCCCCGGCGCGTTCGCCCGATCCGACGTTGATGCCGCGCATCATCCCGCGGCCGCGCGTTTCAAAGCCATGTTCGGCGGCAATGCACGTGAGCCGCTCTTCGAGCAGCGCCCCGCGGCGGCGCACATCGTCGGCGAAAGCGTCGCTGCTCCAGAAATGGCCGAGCGCGGCGGTCGCGGTGACGAAGGCGTGGTTGTTGCCGCGGAACGTCCCATTATGTTCGCCGGGCGACCATTGGTCGAGCTCGGGGCGGAAAAGGGTCAGCGCGAAGGGCAGGCCCATGCCCGACAGCGATTTGGCGAGCGTGACGATGTCGGGGGTGAAGCCCATTTCCTCAAAGCTGAAGAAGCTTCCCGTGCGGCCACAGCCCGCCTGAATATCGTCGACAATCAGCAGCGCGCCGTGGCGCTTTGCGATGTCGGCGATCTTGCGCAGCCATTCGGGCGAAGCAGCGTTGAGGCCGCCTTCACCCTGCACCGTTTCGACCAGGATCGCGGCGGGGGCGTCGAGGCCGCTCGACGGATCGGCCAGCCGCTGGTCGAGCAGTTCGGCGGTGTCGACCTCGGGGCCGAAATAGCCGTCATAAGGTTCGTGCGCGACATGGGCGAGCGGGACGCCCGCGCCGCCGCGCTTGGCAGCATTGCCCGTGCAGGCAAGCGCGCCGAGCGTCATGCCGTGAAAGCCGTTGGTGAAGGCGATAACCAGTTCGCGCCCCGTCACCTTGCGCGCGAGCTTGATCGCTGCCTCGACCGCGTTGGTACCGGTCGGGCCGGTGAACATGACGCGATAGTCGAGTGCGCGCGGCTTCAGGATCACATCCTCGAACGTGTCGAGAAAGGCGGCCTTGGCATCGGTGTGCAGGTCGAGCCCGTGGGCGATGCCGTCGGCGGCGATATAATCGAGCAGCGCCTGCTTCAAAATCGGATGGTTGTGACCATAGTTGAGCGTCGAACAGCCCGACAGGAAGTCGAGATAGCGACCGCCCTGATCGTCGTGCATCCATACGCCTTCGGCCTTGCCGAACTGACGCGGCATCGCGCGGGCATAACTGCGGACCACCGATTCGCGGCGTTCGTAAATGCTCCGGTCGGGAATGGACCCGGACGGTTTGGGTGCGTTGATCATGTGAATACCCCTATTTCTGCCTGTGTCATTGTGCCTGAGTCATTCAGGCGATGTCGTATCGGTTGGTGTCGTATCGATGGCGAAGGGCCCGATGCGGGCCTGAAACTCGCTGGGATGGACGCCCGCGAAATGGGCGTCGCGCTCGAAAACGATACTGCGTTCGAGCGCGGTGTCGTGGCGCCGCGCCAACCCGTGGAACAGCGCCCACGACGCCGCATTGTCGGCGGTGATCGTCGCCAGAACATGCGTCACGCCCGCCTGCGCCGGCCGCGTGAGCAGCTCGTCGAGCATGCGGCTGGCGAGCCCCTGGCCGCGTCCTTCGGGCGCGACCGCGACCTGCCAGACGAAGAAGGCGCTGGGTTCGGCGGGCGGGCGATGCCCCGAAATCCAGCCGAGAATGCGCCCGCCGCGTTCGGCGATGATGCAATTGTCGGCGAAATGGGTGCACTGGATCAGGTTGAAGTAGCGCGAATTGCGGTCGAGCGGCGGGCAGGCCGCGATCAGCGCGGTGATCGCCGGCCCGTCGGTTGCAACGGGCTTGCGAAATTGCAGCGACGCGGCGGGTCGGCCGGACGGCGATTCCTTTGTGGATGGTGCCGCGTCCCGTTCCTGTGGCCGGTCAAATATCTTTCATCTCCTGAAATAATGCCAAGCGCATATTCGGGCCGCCCGGCCCGGTATGCCGCAAAATATAGGGCGTTCATCGCCTCCTTCAACCCCGCGGCGACCATAATGTTTCATGAGCTGAAATAAAATTCTGCATCAGAGCGAGGGCGACTTTGCAATTGGCGCCTTCTGCGGGCGCGGCTAACAAGGCGCAATGGAGTCCGAAATTGCCAACGCCACCCTGCGCGCGCTGCGGCGTATCTTGCGCGCGACCGAGACGGGCAGCCGCAAGCTGGGCGCGGCGACCGGCCTGACGCCGTCGCAGCTGCTCGTGCTGCGCGATGTGGCGGGAGCGCAGGGTGCCACGCCGGGGCAGGTCGCGCAGCGCCTCCAATTCAGCCACGCGACGATCACCGCCATCGTTGATCGGCTGGTTGCCATGGAGCTGGTGACGCGGACGCGAAGCGAGCGCGACAAGCGGCAGATGCTGCTGACCGCGACCGACGCGGGTCAGCGCCGCGTCGCCGAGGCGCCCGATATGCTGCAACAGATATTCGCCGACCGCTTCGCCGCGCTGCCCGCATGGGAACAGGCGATGATTCTGGCCGCGGCCGAGCGGCTGGCGATCGTGCTCGGGGCCGCCGACATTGACGCCGCGCCGTTACTCGATACGGGCGCGATCGATCGCGCCTAGCGCGGGTATTTCCGGATCGATCTTGCCCCTACCGCCGCAGCGCGGCGATGCAGCTGTCGACGTTCGCGTCGCGCCCGTCGGGGGTGCGTGCATCGACATGGGTGGCGAGCGCGTCGGCGCCTGAGCGCTGGGCGTAATAATAGACGTCCAATATGCATGCCGACCCGGCGAATTGCAGCTTGCGACCCGCGCCCTCGCTGACGTCGAGCCGCGGCTTGCCGAACAGGCGCAGCGCGCTGTTGGCATCGCGCCCGATGAGCGCATTATTCTGGGTGACCCGCGGCGGGTTGAGCGGCGCCGGGGCGCTGCTTGTCGGCGGCGGCGTCACGCGCGGCACGGCGGTGGCGGCGCAGCCGCCGAGCATCAGCGAAAGGCCGGCGAGTGCGGCCATGTTGGTGGTGCGGGTCAAGCCGGTTCCCCTTTATCTGTCTGCCCGGCGCAGATGGAGCATGTGGACGGCCATAGCCGCGCTCGCGATGGGCGCCAACAGATTGGCGACGGGAACCAGAAAGCTTGCGGCGGACAGCAGACCGAGCGACCAGCGCGCACTCCGCTCAAGTCGCGGCCGGCCGGGATGGCGCGCGAGGACCATCGCCTCGAGATCGCGGCCGAGCAGCAGTGCGTTGACGAAGAGGGCGAGGATCGGCGTGCCAATTCCCGTAACCAGAAGGAGGATATAAAAGGGCAGCGCGGCGAGATTGCCAAGGATCAGGCGCGCGAGCGATGCGAGCGCGAGGGCGACCGACTGCCGCCAGCCGACATCGACCGCGCCTGCGGCGGCGGCGGGATAGTGGCGCCCCTCGACATCGGCGACGATAGCGTCGGCGAACAGACCGACGACGACAATCGCGACGGCGCGAAACAGGAGCCAGCTCCCCGCGATCAGCAGCAGCAGGATGAGAACGCTCGCCATGTCGACCCCCGCCGCGCCCAGCCACTGCCAATGCGCGAGCGCCCAGCGCGCGCCAGCCAGAAGCGCTGCCCCCGCCGCAACGAACAGCAGCAGGGTGAGGGCAAGGCTGATCGCCAGGATGCGCAGCACCCGCGGGCTCGACAGGTCGCCGATGGCGAGGAACAGGGCTTGGACGGCGCGGGCCATGCCCCCGAATGGCGCGGCGGGCGCTGCGCCGTCAAGCGTCGCGCTTGCCTTGGCGGGCGCGGCCCCCTAAGGCGCGCGGCATATTTTCCCACGCATCACAGGATTTTTCATGGCCTCCACCGCCCGTTTCGAAGTCGTTGCGATCGGCAATGCGATCGTCGATGTCATTGCCCGCGCCGACGACGCGCTGATCGAGGCCGAGGGCCTGACCAAAGGATCGATGCGCCTCATCGATGCCGAAGAGGCAGGGCGGCTGTATGCGGCGATGGGTCCGGCGATCGAAATGTCCGGCGGATCGGCCGCGAACACGCTCGCCGGCATGGCGGCGCTTGGCCGTCGCTGCGCCTTCATCGGCCAGGTTGCCGACGACCAGCTCGGCAGCGTTTTCACGCACGACCTGCGCGCGCTCGGCGTCGCCTATGAGACCCCGGCGCTCAAGGATGGCGCGCCGACCGCGCGCTGCCTGATCCTCGTCACGCCCGACGGCCAGCGGACGATGAACACCTTCCTCGGCGCAAGCCATCTGCTCGAACAGGCGATGATCGCCGAAGACTGGATCGCCGACGCCGACATCCTCTATCTCGAGGGCTATCTGTGGGATCCGCCACTGTCGCGCGCCGCGATGCGCCGCGCGATCGACGTCGCACGCGGCGCCGGACGCAAGGTTGCCTTCACCCTGTCCGACGCCTTCATCATCGACCGCCACGGCGATGATTTCCGCGCGCTGATCGGCGAGGGGCTGTTCGACATATTGTTCGCCAACGAGGTCGAGATCTGCGCGCTCGCCGGAACGCAGGACTTCGAAACCGCTGTCGCGGCGATCGCGCCGCGCGTGCCGCTGCTCGTCGTGACGCGCAGCGAAAAGGGCGCGATCGCGGTCGCAAACGGTGAGCGCGTTGCGGTCGGTGCCGAGCCGATCGAGGCGGTCGTCGACACGACGGGCGCCGGCGACCTGTTCGCCGCCGGGTTCCTTGCGGGCCAGGCCGAGGGCCGCTCGCTCGCCGATTGCCTGACGATGGGTGCGGTGTGTGCGCGCGAAATCATCGCGCAGGTCGGCCCGCGCGCGCAGACCGATCTCAAAGCCGAAGTCGCCGCGCGGCTCGGCTGACGCGCCGGTTCAGCTTGCCGGCGCGGCCGTTTCGGGCTGCTTGCGGAACAGCGCGCGGTCGGCCGGGCCGAAGCCGCGCGTCCAGATCAGCCACGCATAGATGCCGAGGATGAAGGGGACGCCGATCAGCAGCTCGGCCCATTCGGGCATCTGCGTCGCGCCCCAGCCGAGAACCGTCGCCCCGGCGGTCGCCCAGACGAGCGCCCAGCGCAGGCTGTTGACCGGCGCGCCGAGGATACGCGCAAGCAGCCGCGCCTTCACCGCCGACGCGAAGCCGAGCGCGAGCATCAGCGCGACCGCGACCGCGCCGGCATAGGCGATCGGCGGCAGCCCCATCGATTTGGCGGTGAGGATCAGCGCGACGCTGAGCACCGCCTGCAGCGCGAGCGTCGCGATACTGATGAGCAGGTTGCGGTGGCGCGCGACATAGACGAGCGCGGCTTCGCTCACCACCGCCGTCGCCGCCACGACCTCCGCCGCGAGCAGGAAGGCGAGTGCCACATTGCCCTCGACGAATTGCGGGCCGACGAGGCCCATCACGGCCTCTCCCGGAATGCCGAGCGCGAGCGCGATCCCTGCCTGCGCCGCAATGATCCAGAAGCCGACCTGGCTGACCTGGGCGGCGACGGCGGCGAGACGGTTCTCCGCCAGATTGCGGGTGATGACGGGGCCGAGGATCGGCTCGAAGCTGGTCTTGAGCTTCTGCGGCAGCGAGGCAACCTGCTGTGCCATGTAATAAATGCCGTAGATCGCGGGCGAGGTGAACTGGCCGAGGATGAACAGGTCGAGCCGGCGCGTCCCCCACTCGATCGCATCGGCCGCGGCGAGCGGCGCGTTGCGTCGCGCGAGAGAGATGAGCTGCGCGGGATGCGGGCGCCAGACGCCGGGGCCGCCATAGTGGCGAATCATCGGAATGAGCGCGGTGAAGAAGGTCGCGATCATCGCGGCGGCATAGGAAAGGATCAACCCGTCGCGCAGCGAATAGAAGGCGAAGCCGAACGCTGCGGCGCTGATCGCCCAGGGTTCGACGATAGAGCGCGCGCGGACGGTGGCGCCGATGTCGTAGCGATAGGCGCAGGCGGCGAGTGCGATGTCGGCACCAGCGATCGCGAATACGGTGATCGCCACCCAGCGATCCCAGCCGTCGATATCGCCCGAGGGGAACATGAGCTGCGGAAAGGCGAAGAGAATCGCCGAGCCGAACGCCGAGGCGAGAAAGGCGACGAACATACCATCCCAGACGATATGGCGATGATCGGCGCCCGGCTTGCTGAGCTGTTCGGCGAGGCCGCGCTTGAGCCCGAGCGTCGCAAGCTGCGCGATCAGCTCGATGACGAGCACGGCAAAGGCGAAGCGGCCGACCGCTTCGGGACCATACCAGCGACCGGCGAAATAGAGAAAGGGCAGCCGCGCGATGAGGCGCAGGATGAAGCCGAAGAAATTGGTGCGGCCGCCCCTGGCGAGCGCGGCGGTGTCGGCATCCTGCCCGGCTGGGTCGGCCACGGTGGATGCGGAAGGGGGCGCGGCTGCGCTGTCCGACTGGCTCAAGCCTGGCGCCCCTTCTGCTGCTCCCCTGTGCGCTGTTTAGCGCGCGAAAAAGAGCGAGGCAATCCGGGCAATCCAGGCAATCGGCAGCGGTGCATCATCGGCCCTCGGGTCGCAGCGGGCGGCTGAGCAGGGCCTGAATGGCGTCGGCAACGCGCGTCTCGCCCGCGACGAGCCGCGCCACCGCGTCGGTGATCGGCATGTCGATCGCATCGGCGCGCGCGGCGGCGGCGATCACCGGGGCGCTGAACGCGCCTTCGGCAACGGTGCGGCGGTCGGCCATCAGGGCCGCTGCGCTTTCGCCGCGTCCCAGCCCCTGGCCGAGCGCGAAATTGCGCGAATTGGACGAGGTGCAGGTAAGGACGAGATCGCCGAGCCCGGCAAGTCCGGCGAGCGTTTCGGCCTGCGCGCCGCGCGCGAGTCCGAAGCGCGTCATCTCAGCAAAGCCGCGGCTGATCAGCGCGGCGCGCGCGTTGAGGCCCAGCCCGGCGCCGTCGACGATGCCGCAGGCGATGGCGAGGACATTTTTGATCGCGCCGCCGATTTCGGCGCCGATCATGTCGGTCGACACATAAGGACGAAAATGCGGGCGGGCGAGCGCGCGGGCGAGCGCCTCGGCGAGCGCGGGATTGTCGGCAGCGAGCGTGATCGCGGTCGGCAGCCCCGCTGCGACCTCGTGCGCGAAGGTTGGCCCCGACAGCACGGCGAAGCCGCGGCCGGGAAAGATCTCGCGCGCGATGTCGATCGGAAAGTCAAAGCTGCCCGCCTCCATCCCCTTGCTGCAGAAGATCAGCGGCGCATCGCCTGCGGGCAGCGCCGCGAGCACGGCGCGCAGATAGGGCACCGGCACGACGACGAGCAGCGCGTCCAGCCCCGACAGCGCGCCAAGGTCGCTCGTTGCCGTGAGCGAAGGCGACAGCGCCGCACCGGGCAGGAACAGCGGATTGCGATGCTCGGCGTTGATCGCCGCCACAACGTCTTCCTCGCGCGCCCACAGGCGCACCGGTACGCGCTCGGCGGCGAGAAGCTGGGCGAGTGCCGTGCCCCAGGCGCCGCCGCCGACGACGCCGAACTTCTCAAATGACGTCATGCTGTCGCGCGTCATGCCTTTACTCCAGCGCCGCGAACCGCTTCGGCGGCGGGATCGAGCGGCCAGCGCGGCCGCGCCGCAGTGTCGAGCGGATCGCTGAGCCCCGCGGCGAAGCGCTCGACGCCCGCCCAGGCAATCATCGCGCCATTGTCGGTGCAGAGCCACAGCGGCGGCGCGACGAAGGGCTTGTCGAACGCGGTAGCAAGGCCGGTGAGCGCGGCGCGGATCGCACCATTGGCAGCAACGCCGCCCGCGACGACGAAGGCGGTTGCTTCGGGGCAGGCGGCGAGTGCGATGCGGCTGCGATCGATCAGGCAGTCGACGACCGCCTGCTGGAAAGACGCGGCCACGTTAGCGGAGCGGTGCGCGCCCGATGCGACCGCGCGCGCCACCGCGCTCTTGAGACCGGCGAAGGAGAAATGCGGTTCGGCGCTGCCGACCAGCGGGCGGGGGAGCGGCACCGCATGCGGATCGCCGTCCGCCGCAAGCCGTTCGACCGCCGGACCGCCCGGATAGCCGAGCCCGAGCAGCTTTGCGGTCTTGTCGAAGGCCTCGCCCGCGGCGTCGTCGATCGTGGTGGCAAGCCGCCGATAATCGTCGACACCGCGCACGAGCAGAAGCTGGCAGTGCCCGCCGGAGACAAGCAGCAGCAGATAGGGAAAGCGAAGGTCGGGGTCGGCGAGCCGCGGGCTGAGCGCATGGCCTTCGAGATGGTTGACCGCGATCAGCGGCTTGCCCGCTGCATGGGCGAGCGCCTTGCCGGTGACGAGCCCGACCATGACGCCGCCAATCAGCCCGGGGCCGGCGGTCGCGGCGATGGCATCGACATCGGCAAGTGTCACCCCGGCATCGGCGAGCACGCCTTCGACGATCGGGGCGAGGCGGTCAACATGCGCGCGCGCCGCGATTTCGGGAACGACACCGCCATAGGGCCGGTGCTCGGCTTCCTGTCCCGCCACCCGATGCGCGAGGATGCGCCGGTCGTCGGTGACGAGCGCTGCCGCGGTTTCGTCGCAGCTCGATTCGAGGCCAAGGATTAGAGACATAATGTTGCGTCCCCTTACGCGTGCCAGGGGGGCGGGGGCAAGCGGCGGACAATCGAGTCCCTGCGAGACAGCGCACCACCTTTTCTTTCGCGCGCCGAAGCCCTAGCAGGCGCGCATGGCATCGATTCCGCTTCCCACGCCCGACCGCCCGCTCCGCCTCGGCACGCGCGCCTCGCCGCTGGCGATGGCGCAGGCCAATATGGCCGCCGCGGCGCTGATCGCCGCCTATGGCATCGCGCCCGAGGCGATCGAAATCGTGCCGATGACCGCCACCGGCGACAAGATCCAGGATCGCGCGCTCGCCGAGGTGGGCGGCAAGGCGCTGTGGACGCGCGAGCTCGACGCGGCGCTCGACGGGGAGCGGATCGACATCGCCGTGCACAGTCTGAAGGATGTCGAGACGCTGCGCGATCCGCGCTTCGCGCTCGGGGCCATGCTCGAGCGCGCCGATCCGCGCGACCGGCTGGTGATTCGCGACGGGATCGCGGCGGCAGCGATCGCCGATCTGCCGCACGGCGCGCGGCTCGGTACGAGCAGCCCGCGCCGCGCCGCGCAGGTCCGCCGCCTGCGTCCTGACCTCGAAACGACGCTGCTACGCGGCAATGTCGCGACGCGGCTTGGCAAGCTGGCGGCGGGGGAGGTCGATGCGACCCTGCTCGCCGCGGCGGGGCTCGAACGCCTAGGCATGCATACGGTCGGAACCGTGCAGCCGGCGGAGATACTCTTGCCCGCCGCGTCGCAGGGCGCGATCGGTATCGAATGCCGCGCCGACGATGCGGCCACGCGGGCGCTGCTGCGCGGGATCGATCACGAACCCACCCACCGCGCGGTTGCGGCCGAACGCGCGTTTCTGGCGGCGCTCGGCGGCGATTGCCGGTCGCCGGTCGCCGCCTATGCGCGCTGGCTGGCCGATGGGACGCTGCGCCTCGACGCCGAAATCTATTCCGAAGATGGCGCTGACCATGCGATCGGCGAGACGCTGGTGCCCGATCCGGCCGCAGCCGAAGCGCTGGCGCGGCGCCTGCTGGTCGAGGCGCCCGAATCGGTGCGGCGCCTGTTTGCGGCATGACCGAATCGCTGCCGCTGCTCGTGACGCGCGCCGATCCCGGTGGCGCGGCGACGGTGGCGCGGGCGCGGGCGATGGGGCTCGACGCGCGCAGCATGCCGCTGTTCGCCGCGCGCGCGATTGACTGGACACTGCCCGATCCCGCGGGTTTCGACGTACTGCTTGTCACGAGTGCGCAGGCGGTGCGACTGGCCGGACCCGGTTTGCAGGCGCTTGCCGCGCTGCCCGTTCATGCCGTGGGCGCCGCGAGCGCGGCGGCCGCGGAAGCGGCGGGCCTGCGCGTCGTGGAGGTCGGCACGCGCGACGGCCAGCAGCTTCTTGATGGCATGACGTCCAGAAATTATCGCCATATCCTGTGGCTTTGCGGCCGCGATCATAGCCCGCTGGCGGCACGCGATGCCGCGTTGATCCCGCTGCCCTGCTATGCGGTCGATCCCGTCGAGCCGCCCGCCGATTGGGCGGCGCTGATCGCTGCGCCGGCGGTGCTGCTCGCCCATTCGGGGCGCGGCGCGGATCGGATCGCGGCGCTGACCGAGGGCCAGCGCGGGCATTTGACGCTTGTCGCGATAAGCCCCGCTGTGGCAGCAAGGGCCGGGGGGGATTGGCAGGCGATCGCGCTTGCCGACCGGCCCGACGATGCGGCGATGGTGGCACAGGCCCGCGCTTTGTGCCACAAGAGCCCCAGACAGGGTCGTGCGAAAGAATAATATGGCAATCGAAAACGACAAACCCGTGCGTATGGACGATGGCGTCCGCAGCAGGGGGCTATCGTTCCGGACGTTGATAGTCGCGGCGCTCGCGCTGCTCGTGGTCGGGATCGTCGGCGGCGGCTGGGCGATGAGCCGGATGCTGACCGGCAAGGATGTGCCGCCGGTCGCCAAGGTCGCCGATGTCCCCGCGACCGGAACGGCGCCGGCTGCGGCGCCCGCCGGAGCCGCACCAGATGCGGGTCAGAGCGGGCAGCCGGCGTTGGTCGTTGCGCCGATCGATGGCGCGAATGCGCTGGCGGCGCGCGTGGCCGAGCTGGAACAGCGGCTGTCGCGCCTCAATCTCGAAGCAGCGTCGGCGTCGGGCAATGCCTCGCGCGCCGAAGGGCTGCTGGTCGCCTTCGCGGTGCGCCGCGCGCTCGATCGCGGGCTGCCGCTCGGCTATCTCGAGGCGCAACTGCGTCTGCGCTTCGGCGACGACCAGCCCAATGCGGTCAAAACGATCATCGATACGTCGCGCGATCCGGTGACGCTGGAGCAGTTGCGCGCCGAACTCGACGCGCTGGCGCCCGAACTCGTCGGCCGCAGCGACGGCGACGGCAGCTTCTGGACCGGCCTGCGCCGCGAGGTCAGCGAATTGTTCGTCGTCCGTCCGGCGGGCACCCAGTCGCCGCGTGCCTCCGAACGGCTCGACCGCGCGCGCCGCTATCTGGCGGGCGGGCAGGTCGACAAGGCGATCGAAGAGGTGCAGGCGATGCCCGGCGCTGCCGAAGCGAAGGACTGGCTGATCGCGGCGCGCCGCTATCATGAGGCGCGGCGCGCGCTTGACCTGATCGAGACCGCGGCGATATTGGAGCCGCGCGACGGACCGACCGCCGCGATGGCCCGCAAGCCGGGCAATCCGACCCCCTGAGCGGGCCTGCATCCACGGGTCCGCGCTTTTGAAGAAAGCTGACCCATGGCCCTCGCCGATCCGCAGCGCATCGAAGCGCTCGACCCGTTCGATCCTCTCGCGCTCGAAGCGCAGCTTTCGGAAGAGGAGCGGATGGTCCGCGATTCGGCGCGCGCCTATGCGACCGGCGAGCTGTTGCCCCGCGTCACCTCGGCCTTTCTCGACGAACGTTTCGACCGCGAGATCATGTCGGAAATGGGCGCGCTCGGTCTGCTCGGCGCGACGATCGACCCTAAATATGGCGGCGCTGGGCTCAATTATGTGAGCTACGGCCTGATCGCGCGCGAAGTCGAGCGCGTCGATTCGGGCTATCGCTCGGCCTGTTCGGTGCAAAGCTCGCTCGTGATGCACCCGATCAATGCCTATGGCAGCGAAGAGCAGAAAATGCGCTTCCTGCCCGGCCTCGCCTCGGGCGAGCTTGTCGGCTGCTTCGGCCTGACCGAACCCGACGCCGGCAGCGACCCCGCCGGGATGCGCACGCGCGCCGAAAAAATCGCGGGCGGATACCGGATCAAGGGCGCGAAGATGTGGATCACCAATTCGCCGATCGCCGACGTCTTCGTTGTCTGGGCGAAGTCCGACGCGCACGACGGCGCGATCCGCGGCTTCATCCTCGAAAAGGGCATGAAGGGCCTGTCGGCACCGAAGATCGAAGGCAAGGTCAGCTTGCGCGCGTCGATCACCGGCGAGATCGTGATGGATGGGGTCGAAGTCGGCGAAGACGCGCTGCTGCCGCATGTCTCGGGGCTGAAGGGGCCGTTCGGCTGTCTCAACCGCGCGCGGTACGGCATCGGCTGGGGCGCGATGGGCGCGGCCGAATTCTGCTATGAGGCGGCGCGCAATTATACGCTCGATCGCAAGCAGTTCGGCCGCCCGCTGGCGGCGAACCAGATCGTCCAGCTCAAGCTTGCCAATATGCTCACCGAAATCGCGCTCGGCACCCAGGCGGCGCTGCGCGTCGGCCGGCTGATCGACGAAGGGCATCTCGCGCCCGACATGATAAGCTTCCTCAAGCGTAACAATTGCGGCAAGGCGCTCGATATCGCACGGGTGGCGCGCGACATGCACGGCGGCAACGGCATCTCGGCCGACTATCATGTGATCCGCCACGCGGTGAATCTGGAAACCGTCAACACCTATGAAGGCACGCACGACGTCCATGCGCTGATCCTCGGCCGCGCGATTACCGGCATCAGCGCCTTTGCCTGAGGCATCGTCGCCGGCGCCGGTGGCCAAGCCCCTCGCGGGACTGCGCGTCGTCGAACTGGCGCGCGTGCTCGCGGGTCCGTGGAGCGGGCAGTTGCTCGCTGACCTTGGCGCCGAGGTGGTGAAGGTCGAGCGCCCCGGCGCTGGCGACGATACGCGCCAATGGGGGCCGCCCTTCGTCACCGGCGCGGCGGGCGAAAATCTGGGCGCCGCTTATTATCACAGCTGCAATCGCGGCAAGCACAGCGTCGCTGTCGACATCGCGACCGCCGAGGGGCAGGCGGCGGTGCGCGCGCTGATCGCCGAAGCCGATGTCGTCATCGAAAATTACAAGGTCGGCGGACTCGTCAAATATGGGCTCGACCCTGCGACGCTGCGCGCCGATTTCCCGCGTCTGATCGTCTGTTCGATCACCGGCTTCGGCCAGACCGGCCCTTATGCGCACCGCGCCGGTTATGATTTCATCGTCCAGGCGATGAGCGGCTTCATGTCGCTGACCGGTGAACCCGGCGGGCCGCCGCAAAAGGCGGGGATCGCCTATGCCGACATCTTCACCGGCATGTATGCGACCGTCGGCATATTGGCGGCGCTGCGGCGTCGTGACGCCACGGGGGCTGGCGCGCATGTGGATATGGCGCTGCTCGACAGCCAGGTCGCGGTGCTCGCCAATCAGGCCGCCAATTATCTGGCGAGCGGCGTCGCGCCCAAGCGGATGGGCAATGCGCATGTGAATGTCGTGCCCTATCAGCTGTTTGCGACTGCCGATGGCCAGCTCGTCATCGCGGTGGGCAATGATAGCCAGTACCGCAAGCTGTGCGCGATCCTCGGCGCACCCGAATGGGCAGAAGACCCGCGTTTCGTGACCAATGCGGCGCGGCTCGCCAATCGCGCCGCGCTCATTCCGCTGCTCGCCGCAAGGATCGCGACCTGGGACGCGCAGCCGCTGTCACTCGCGCTCGAAGCCGAGGGCGTTCCGGCGGGGCCGATCAACGATCTGGCGGCGGTGTTCGACGATCCGCAGGTCATGGCGCGCGGCATGCGCATCCGGCCCGACGGCGCCTTTATCGACGGCGTGGCGAGTCCGATCGTGATCGATGGCGAACGCATGGTTGCCGCCACCGGTGCGCCGCCGCTGCCCTGAACTGCCGCGTCGCGGTGCCGCGACCCAAAGAACAGGGGCGCCGCAGCGGGCGCCCCTATCCCTTTGCTTTGGCTGTTCGTCGGGAGGTCAGAATTTGACCGTGCCGGTGACGAAGACCTGGCGCGGGTTGCCGTAGAAGGCGGTCAAAATGCCTTCGAGGCCGAGCGTCGAGGCGCCCGCCGCATTCTGATAATTGTAGCCCGACGTGATGTAGCGCTTGTCGGCCAGATTCTTGCCATGGAGGCCGATCGAATAATTGCCGCTGTCGGCGGTCCAGACGAGGCTGGCATCCCACAGCGTGTAGCCCGGCTGGTCGAGCGCGGGGATCGGCACTTCGAACTGGTGCGTCAGGCTGCGATAGGACAGCGTCGTCGATGCGTCGATATTGCCGCCCATCGCCGGAATGCCCGCGGCGAGCGTGCCCGACACCGTCCATTTCGGCGTGTTCTGGAAGGTCCGGATATTCGAGACATCGGTACCGGTGGGGCCGATGAAGCGCTTGTACTTGGCGTCGATATAGCCGAGCGATCCGTTGAAGCGGATGGCCGAACCGGCACCGGCAAAATCGCGCGCGAGCACGGCATTGGTTTCGGCCTCGACCCCCTGGAGGCGCGCCTTGGCGGCGTTGGTGGTGATGCCGCAGAAGCTCTGCACCCCGCCGACGAGGCAGCCGACCGACCCCGGAATCTGCACATCCTTATAGTCCATGTAGAAACCGGCGAGGCTGAGCGTCAGGCGGCGATCGAGCAGCGATCCCTTGTAGCCGATTTCATAGCTGTCGACCTTTTCGGGGTCGAAGGCGAGGAAGTTGTAGATATCGTCATAGGTGCGGCCCGCCGACGGGTTGCTGATCGGCGCCGAGGTGCCCGAACCGCGCGGATCGAAACCACCGCCCTTGAAGCCCTTCGAATAGGAGGCATAGACCATATTGTCCGCATTGGGCTTGAAGCTCAGCGAGGCGCGCGGGGTGAATTCCTTGAAGGTGCGCTCGCCGCGGAAATTGGTCGCCACCGCGATGGCGATCGGGGTCAGCGTGCCGCCGAACTCCGGCGACAGGCCGGTGATGCGGTTCGCCTTGTAGACAAAGGCGTTGCGATTGTCGCTCGTGTAGCGACCGCCGACCGACAGGCTGAGCTGATCGGTGAAATCATAGGTGAAATCGCCGAACACCGACCAGGTCTTGGTCCGCACGTCGCCCGCCGTATAGCCGTTGAGGCCAGGCAGCGGCCCGCCGAACGCCGGCGGCAGCGCGGCGCCTGTCAGGCCGAGCAACACGTCGAACGACGTCGCGGCCTGCGCATCGAGATAATAGAAGCCGAGGAGACCTTTCAGCTTGTCGCCTTCATAGAGCAGCTGGAATTCCTGGCTGATTTGCTCGTTGCGGTAGACCGCGGGCACGTCGACGTCGACTGACGGCAGCGAGTCGAAGTCGATCGGGGTGAAGCTGCGGTCCTTGCGCCACGCGCTGATCGAACGCAGCGTCAGCGTGTCGGTGAGATTTGCCGTGACATTCATCGCCAGGCCATAGGCCCGGACGTCCTGCTTCGGATCGTTGAGCCCGGCGCGGGTGTCGTAGACATTGTCGAGCACCGGCGCGCCGGAGAAGAGGCCCGGGATCAGGCGATGGCCGTTGCGCGGCGATGATTTGTCGTGGGTATAGTCGCCCGAGATGCGGATAAGCACCGGCGCGCCATTGCCGCCAAATTCCAGCGTGCCGCGGCCGGCCCACACATCCTTGTTGTAGTTTTCGAGGCCGGGGATGTTGAGATTGTCGCCGAAGCCGCCGCGCGACAGGCGCGCGACCGACCCGCCGACGCGCAGCATGTCGTTGATCGGCACACTGGCGGTGACGACCAGATCGGCCTGATTATAGCTGCCATAGGTGCCGCGGATGCGCAGTTCGGGCGAATCGGGGTTGAGCGCGCGCGTCACATATTTGACCGCGCCGCCGATCGTGTTGCGACCGTAGAGCGTGCCCTGCGGGCCGCGCAGCACCTCGATCCGCTCGACGTCGTAGATGTCGAGCACCGCCGCCTGCGGGCGGTTGAGATAGACGTCGTCGAGATAGATGCCGATGCCCGCTTCGAAGCCGGGGACCGGATCCTGCTGGCCGACGCCGCGGATGAAGGCGGTGAGCGTCGAATTGGTCCCGCGCGAATTCTCGAGCGTGGTGTTCGGCGTCATGTTCGCGACATCGGTGATGTCGATCGCGCCGCGCGTTTCAAGCGCTTCGCCCGAAATGGCGGTGACCGCGACGGGAACGTCGATCAGCCGTTCGTCGCGCCGACGGGCGGTGACGATGATCTCGGCGCTGTCGTCGGCGGAGCTGGCGCCTTCGTCCTGAGCGAAGGCAGCAGGGGTGAAAGCGATCATCGAGAGCGCGGTCGAGGCCAGAACGGCACGACGCAGCGGGCGAGCGAAGGAACGCATGATGTGTCTCCCATGTGACGGGTGACCCCTCGTCACCCTTTGCGTTTTTTTGGGCCGGTCCTTGCCAAGCCGCGCCGCACCCAATAATGAAACATGAACCAAGTTTCAACTTGGAAGTTGTGAAGGCTATATTTTGCCCTCCGGTGATGCAAAAAGGCCACGCAAGGGGGCCGCCGGACTTTCGGGGCGGAGAGGGAAGGCACAAGATGGATCAGCCGCGATCATCGGCACCGCCGGGTGAAGGGAGCGCAGGCCCCGTCGATACGGCGGCGCCGGGCAATCCCGACAAGGCGCCGCGCACCGAACGCGGGCGGCGCACGCTGCGCAAACTGCTCGACGCCGCGGCAATCGAATTCGGCGAGCGCGGGTTTCACGACGCATCGATCAGCGGCATTACGCGCCGCGCCGGCACCGCGCTGGGCAGTTTCTACACCTATTTCGATTCGAAAGAGGAAATCTTCCAGGCGCTCGTCCGCTATATGAGCGAGCAGCTCCGCGACCACGTCACCCCGCTGGTGCAGGCGGCGCCCGACGAAATTGCCGCCGAACGCGTCGGCCTCGAATCCTTCCTGCGCTTCGTGCGCGAGCACAAGGAAATCTATCGCATCATCGACGAGGCCGAATTCGTCGATTATGCCAGCTATCGCCGCCACTATGAAACAACGGTCGAACGTATGCGCCAGCGGCTGGAAAATGGCGCAGCGCGCGGCGAAATCCGCGCCGATGCAGGCGAGGTCCACGCTTGGGCCATCGCCGGCATGAACGTTTTTCTAGGCATGCGCTACGGTCTGTGGGACGAAAGCGCCGACATCGCCGACGTCGCCCGGATCGCCAACGACATGCTGGCGAACGGGCTCAGGAGGAAGGATTGATGCGGACGGCGACGGCGATATTCGCAGAAAAACGTTTATATTTCATAGCGTTGTGATTGACGGCTCGCGCCGATGTTCTGCCGTCTGGCACAGTTCGCCATAAAGGATCGTCATGACTTACGCGCAATCCGCCCGGATGACCTTCGCCAATATGCTGGGCACGCTCGATCACCTCGTCAGCAAAGCCATCGATGCCGGAATGACGGATGAGGTGCTCGCGGACAAATTGACTGATGACATGTTTCCGCTCGAACTGCAGTTCCGCGTTGCCCTCAATCAGGTGGTGTTGGCGCTGAATCAAGTCGGCGGACAGGCGCTACCGCTCGAAGAGGTGGCCTACAAGTCGCTCGCCGAGGTGCGCCAGCGAATTTCTGCGATTCGCTTGCTGGTCGAACAGACCGGCCCCGCCGAATGGGCCGACGCCGATGCCCTCGTCGATCTGACCTTGCCCAATGGCGTTCATTTCCTGATGTCGGCGGAGGAAGACATCCGCGACTGGATCCTGCCGAACTTCTACTTTCATGTCACGATGGCCTATGCCTTGCTGCGCAATGCGGGTTTGCTCATCGGGAAGATGGATTTCATACTCCATATGGCGCGCCACAAGGCATCGACTGCGGAATAGAGCGAATGTTCCGGACTTCTTGACGCCGCGCCTTGCGACTCAGCCGCGCGAAATCAGGAAGATCGCATGTTCGGCGCGCCAGGTTGCGGCGGCGGCGCTGGTCGGCTTGTCGCCCGACAGATACCAGGCCGCCTCGACGCCGATCCCACGCGCGCGCACCAAGTCGCGAAAATCGGCGACAGTGACATGGTGGATGTTCGGCGTTTCATACCATGCAACGGGCAGCAGGCGCGTCACCGGCATCCGCCCGTTCCACAAGAGCGCGAGCCGCACGCGCCAATGCGCGAAATTGGGAAAGCTGACGAAGGCGCGCGGGGCGATGCGCAGCAGCTCGGCAATGACGCGGTCGGGGCGCTCGGTCGTCTGCAGTGTCTGCGACAGGATCGCATAGTCGAACGCATCGTCGGGATAGTCGGCAAGGTCGTGGTTTGCGTCGCCCTGGACCACCGATTGGCCGCGCGCGATCGCCGCGGTGACATTGGCCGCATCGATTTCGAGTCCGCGGGCATCGACGCCCTTGTCGCGGAGCGCCGCGATCAGGTCGCCGTCGCCGCAGCCGACGTCGAGGACGCGGGTGGCCGCGGGGACCGCGCCGGCGATGATCGCAAGGTCGGGACGCAGCGCCATGCTCAGCCGCCGTTCCGCAACGCACCGGCGACGAGGCGGTCGAGCGCCGGGACGTCGAGCAGGAAGCTGTCGTGGCCGAACGGTGCCGACAGTTCGACGAAGCTTGCCGCCGCGCCGACGCTTTGCAGCGCCTGGACGACGCGGCGCGATTCGCTGGTCGGATAGAGCCAGTCGGTATCGAAGCTGACGAGCGTGAAGCGCACGTCGCGCGCCTTGGCAAATGCGCCTGCGAGGCGCCCGTCATGCGGTTCGGCAAGGTCGAAATAGTCCATCGCGCGCGTGATGTAGAGATAGGCATTGGCATCGAAGCGGTCGGTAAAGGCCAGTCCCTGATGGCGCAGATAGGATTCGACCTGGAAATCGGCGTCGAAGCCGAAGCTCTTGGCATCGCGCGCCTGCAGCCGGCGGCCGAATTTTTCGGTCAGCCCGGCTTCGGACAAATAGGTGATGTGCGCCGCCATGCGCGCGACCGACAGCCCTTTGGTCGGGGCGCGGTCGCTGCCGTAATATTGGCCGTCCTGCCAGTCGGGATCGGCCATGATCGCCTGCCGCCCCACCTCGTGAAAGGCTATATTCTGCGCCGAATGGCGCGCGGCGCTTGCGATGACGACCGCGGACTCCAGCCGCTCGGGGTAGGCCGCGGCCCAGCCGAGCGTCTGCATTCCGCCCATCGACCCGCCGATGACGGCATGAAGCCGCGCAATCCCCAGATGATCGAGCAGCATCGCCTGCGCGCGCACCATGTCGGCGATGGTGATGACAGGAAAAGCCATGCCGAGCGGTGCGCCGGTGGCCGCATCGGGCGTCGCCGGTCCACTCGTCCCCATGCAGCTGCCGAGGACGTTGGCGCAAAGGACGAAATAGCGGTCGGTGTCGACGGGCTTGCCGGGACCGACCATGCGCGCCCACCAGCCCGGCTTGCCCGTCGCCGGGTGGTCACTCGCGACATATTGGTCGCCGGTCAGTGCGTGGCAGACGAGCACCGCGTTCGACCGGTCGGCATCGAGCGTGCCATAGCTTTGATAGGCGATCGTCACCGACGGCAACGCCTGACCGCTGTCGAGCGGCAGGGGCCGGTCGATCGTCACGCTCTGGTGCCGGATCTGATGGAGGAGGCTCGCCATGCTTTCCGGGGCGCTAGGCCGGTGCGCGAAGGCTGTCAACGTACTGGACTCGGCGCGCACAGCCGCTAAACGGCGCCGCATGACCGGTGACAGCAAAACCCTCGCCCCCAAGCCGTGGATCAGCGGCATCGCTCCCTATGTGCCCGGCAAGTCGGCGGGCGCTGACGGCCGGCCGCTGATCAAGCTTTCGGCGAACGAAAATCCGCTCGGCACCGGCGACAAGGCGCGCGAAGCCTTCCGGGCGTCTCAGACGGCCGCCGACGCGCTCTCGCGCTATCCCGATCCGGGCGCCGACGTGCTGCGCGCGGCGATCGCGGCGAAGTTCGGGCTCGATCCGGCGCGCGTTATCTGCGGCAACGGGTCGGACGAACTGCTTCACCTCGCGGCGGGCGTCTATGCCGGCGAAGGCGACGAAATCCTGTATGTCCGCTACGGCTTTGCAGTCTATGAAATCGCGGCCCGGCGGGTCGGCGCGGTGCCGGTGGAAGCCGAGGACCGCGACTATGCGACCGATGTCGATGCGCTGCTCGCCGCGGTGACCGACAAGACCCGCGTCGTCTATCTCGCCAATCCGAACAATCCGACCGGAACGCTCGCAACGAAGGAAGAGGTTGCGCGCATCCACGCCGGCCTGCCCGGCGACGTGCTGTTCGTGATCGACCAGGCCTATGCCGAATATCTGGATGCCGATCAGGATGATGGCGGCCTCGAACTGGCGAAAAGCGCGCCCAATGTGTTCGTCACGCGCACTTTTTCGAAGATCCACGGGCTGGCGGCCGAGCGGATCGGCTGGGGCTATGCGAGCGCCGAGGTGATTTCGGCGCTGCACCGTATCCGCCTGCCCTTCAATGTCACGCGCGCCGGACAGGCGGCAGCGGTCGCGGCGCTGGCCGATGATGATTTCGTCGCGCGCAGCCGCGTGCATAATGCGAAATGGCGCGCCTGGCTGGCGGGCGAGATCGAAAGCCTGGGTAACCACGGGCTGCGTATCGTCCCGTCGGCGACCAATTTCCTGCTCGTGCTGTTCGAAGGCGCGATCAGTGCCGAGACGGTCTACAACCGGCTGATGGAGGCGGGCTATATCGTCCGCTGGCTGCCTGGACAGGGTATCCCGCAGGCGCTGCGCATGACGATCGGCACCGAAGACGAGACGCGCGGGCTCGCGGCGGCGATCCGCGCCGCGATCGCCGCGGGCTGACTGGCATGGCGCACGCGATCGGGCGGGTGGCGATCGTCGGGCTGGGCCTGATCGGCTCGTCGGTAGCGCGCGCGATCAAGGCGAAGCTTCCCGATGTGGCGGTGACCGGCCATGATGCCGATCCCGATGTCCGCGCCGAGGCGCGCGCACTCGGCTTCTGCGACGCGGTGAGCGACGATGCGGCGGTGGCGGTAGAGGGCGCCGATCTGGTGATTCTGGCGGTACCCGTCGGGCGCATGGCCGCCGCTGCCGCGGCGATCGCGCCGGGCCTGTCCGCGCATGCGATAATTTCGGACGTCGGGTCGTCGAAGGCGGGGGTCGGCGCCGCGCTGCGCGCCGCTCTGCCCGATCATGTCGTGGTGCCCGCCCACCCGGTCGCGGGGACCGAGAACAGCGGCCCGGCCGCGGGCTTTGCGACGCTGTTCGACCGACGCTGGTGCATCGTCACCCCGGCGCCGGACGCGCCCGCCGATGCGGTCGCCGCGGTGACGGGGCTGTGGCAGGCGCTCGGCGCGAAGGTCGAGACGATGGACGCGGCGCATCACGACATGGTGCTGGCGGTGACAAGCCATCTGCCGCACCTGATCGCCTATACGATCGTCGGCACCGCCAGCGAGCTCGAGGAAGTGACCGAGAGCGAGGTCATCAAATATTCGGCGGGCGGTTTTCGCGATTTCACGCGCATCGCGGCGAGCGACCCGGTGATGTGGCGCGACGTGTTCCTTGCCAACCGCGATGCAGTGCTCGCGACGCTGCAGCGCTTCAACGAGGATCTGACGGCGCTCCAGCAGGCGATTCGCCGCGGCGATGGCGACCGGCTCGAAGACTGGTTCACGCGGACGCGGGCGATCCGCCGTTCGATCATCGAGCAGGGTCAGGACGATGCGGCCCCCGATTTCGGGCGCAAACACTGACCGTCGCGCCCGCGAAGGCGGGGCGACGACTGGTATTGCTATTGTTCGGCCGGTTTTTCCAGCAGTGCTTCGGGCGGGTTGAGCGCGTTGATCGCGCGCCAGACGCGTTCTTCGGCTTCCTCGCGCGGCAGGCCGGCGGGGATGGTTTCGCCGATGCGATAGGTGATGGTTCCCGGCCATTTGACCCAGCGGTGCGGCGGATAGGCGATGCCGCTGTTGACGGCGACCGGGATCACGGGGACGCCCAGCATGCGATAGACGCCCGCGAAGCCCGACCGCAGCGGCGGCGCCTTGCCGTGCGGAACGCGCGTGCCTTCGGCGAACAGCACCAGCGGGCGACCGATCGCAAGCGCCGCCTTGGCCGCGTTCAGCATCGCGCGCATCGCCTTGCTGCCGCCGTCGCGGTCGACCGGGATCAGCCCGTAAAAGCGCGCCGCCTGTCCCCAGACGGGGATCGAGAATAATTCCTCCTTGGCGAAGACCGCGGGCCATTTGAACAGCATCGGCTGTTCGATCGTCTCGAACGCGCCCTCATGCTTGAAGACATAGAGGACGGGGATGTCGGGCATCTCGCCCTCGACGATAACCCGGTGCCCCAGGATGAAGCGGCAGATCAGCCGGTGGAACTTCGCCCAAGCGCGCACGAACCCGCGCGTCGCATGGTGCGAAATCGGCAGCGTGACGATCGCGCCGATCGAGCAGATGCTGCTCATCAGGACGAAGGCGATCCAGAACAGGATCGAACGCACGAGGGCGATCGGATAGCTCACAGTCCGAGCAGGCCGCCCGCCAGACCGGCCAGATATTTGTGATATTCGCGAAACAGCGTCGAAAAGCTCGGCTGGCTGCGCACCGCATCGGGAAGGATCGTCACCTTCTTGTCCATCGCGCGGCCGAGTTCATATTCGGCGCGGCGCATGTGCCAGTCGGTGGTGACGAGCCGGATGCTCTTGTAGTTGCGCCGCGCAACCCAGCTTGCGACTTCGGTCGCGTTCGAGCGCGTATCCTCGGCCTCAAAGCCCAGCGCGACACAGCAATCGAACAGCTTTTGCGGCCGTTTATATTCGGCGGCGAGTTCCTTCGGCTTCACTTCGCGCGCGACGCCGCTGATCAGGAGCCGCTTGGCGCGTCCCGCCTCGAGCAGTTCCAGCCCGCGGTCGATCCGGCCGGGGCCGCCGGTCAGCACGACGATCGCGTCGGTCGTCTGGTCGCCCGCGGGCAGCGGCAAGAGCAGCGCGAACCACGCGAAGCCCAGCACCCAGGCCAGGAACAGGAGAGAGATCAGCCGTTTGATCATAATATCTTCTTGAGCGCGGCGAGCAGGGTCTGCCGCGCCGTCAGTGCCGCGAGCGCGATAGCCAATAGCGGCAGCGCCAGCAAGAGCGCCCAGCCGATCGGGCCAAGCGACGCGGTCGCGGCAAGTCCCGATGTCACGCGCGACCATTGCCAGCCGATCAGCAGCAGGATGGCGGCGGCCACCGCGGTACCGAGCGCGACACCATAAGCCGTATCGATCGTGATGCGGCGCTGGAACAGGCGGGCGATCTGCTGGTCGGTGGCGCCGATCAGGTGCAGCATCTCGATCGTCGCATAATGGGTGCCCAGCGCGGCACGTGCCGTCATGATGACCACCGCGGCGCTGGCGAGCGTCATCAGGATAACGAGACCACCCGCAATCCAGGCGAGTGAGCGGATCAACCGCGCGACGGGGCCGAGCCAATCCGCATGCGGGATGACGCGCGCGCCGGGTGCCTCGCGGGCGACGAGAGCGCGCAGCTGGCCCATATGACCTGACCGATCCTCGCCGACGAAATCGACATCGACGAGCGCCGGCATCGGCAGCGAGCGCAGCACCGGATCGTCGCCGTCGGCGGTGCCGAACCATTGGCCGAGCGTCGCCTGCAGCTCGGCCGGATCGACCGCGCGCGCCGATCGCACGAAGGGTTGTGCAGCAGCCGCGCGGCGCAGTGCCGCCGCCTGCTCTGCGCGCAGCACGGGATTGGCGGTAATGATCTGCACCGTGACGCGCCCCGCGATTGCCTCGCCGATCGCATCCGCCGATCGCGCAAGGCCGACGCCGCCCGCGGCGGCCAGCAGGGTGAGCATCATCAGGATCGCGATGACCCACGGTGTCGGGCCCGACAGGCGGCGATCGGGAAGCAGGCGGCGATGCTGGACGGGAACGCGCGCGAAGATCATCGGCCTTCCATCCTAGGCGCGGTTCGGTGGATAGCGCAGCGCGCCGGTGGGATCGGACAGCCGCCCCTTTTCGAGCCGCATCATCTGGGCATTGTCGATGCGGCTGATCAGATGGATGTCGTGGGTCGCGACGACGACCGTGGTGCCGAGGCGGTTGAGCGCCTCGAACAAGCCCAGCAGGCGCATCGCCATCTCGGGATCGACGTTACCCGTCGGCTCGTCGGCGACGAGCAGTTGCGGGCGGGCGATGACCGCGCGTGCAATCGCGACCCGCTGTTGCTCGCCGCCCGACAGCGTCGGCGGAAAGGCGTGCGCGCGTTCGCTCAGCCCGATCCAGCTCAGCATCTCGCCCACCGGGCCCGACAGATCCTCCTCGCTGACCCCGGCGATGCGCAGCGGCAGCGCGATATTGTCGCGCGCGCTCAAATGCGGGATCAGCCGGAAGTCCTGGAACACGACGCCTATGCGACGGCGAAAGCCGGGCAGGCGCTGGCGCGGCATCGTCCCCAGATCCTCGCCGAACAGGCGCACGATGCCGCGGCTCGGCCGCTGCGCGAGGTAAAGCATCTTGAGCAGCGAGGTCTTGCCTGCGCCCGACGCGCCGGTCAGGAAATAGAAGCTGCCGGGCTGAAGGTTGAAACTGATGTCGGACAATGTCTCGGCATCGGGCCCGTAGCGCAGGCCGACACCGTCGAATTCGACCATTGCGCCGCCAGGTCGGCCGGAGGCGGTTGCCGTCATGACGCCACCATCGCGCACCGCGATGCGCCTTGGTGCCGGTCGAAAAGGGGAGCCCCGCCGCTCATGTCGCTGCCTGTCGCACGGCTGTTTCGCGAGGACAAGCGCCAAGCGTCGGCTTTTCGACTGGCGCCCGCCATGCCCTGCCGGCACGCCCGGCGCACGCGGCGCTTGCAACACCGCGAATCAGCGTGTTTAGAGAGACGCCATGATCCTGTCCTGCCCGTCCTGCCATACGCGCTATGTCGTCCCCGACACGGCGATCGGACCCAATGGCCGAACGGTGCGCTGTGCCAGTTGCCGCCATAGCTGGTTCCAGGAACCCGCTGCAGCGGCTGCGGCGGCGCCCGTGCCCGCTGCGCCGCCCGTCCCGGAGCCGGTTTCGGCGCCCGAGGCCGCGCCTTCCGCTCTCTCGTCTTTATCCGCAGCGCCCGCAGTCGATCGCGAACCGGCGGCGCCCCCCGTGGTCGAGGAGTCCGCGCCGCCGCCGCCGCCGCAGGCCTTTGCGGTGCCCGAGGCCGAGCCGCGCGTCATTCCGGCCAGCGAGGCCGAGCCGCCGCTGCCCTTCCGCCGCGCCCGGCGCAATCCCGCCAAGCGCTGGACGATGATCGCCGCCGCCGCCGCGCTGCTGATGATCGGCGCGACCGGGGCGCTCTACTGGTTCGGCCTGCCGGGCTGGGCGCAGGGTCTGGGTATTCCGGGGATGACCGACGAGCCCGATCTGGTGATCGAGCTTCCGCCCAATCAGGATCACCGCGAACTGCCCGACGGCACCATCTATTTCGCGGCGAGCGGGGTCATCATCAACCCGACCGATCGCGAACAGCGCGTGCCGCCGATCCTCGCCGAACTACGCGATGCGCAGGGGACGATCGTCTATAGCTGGACGATCAAGCCGCCGGTGCGGATGCTGCCGCCCAACGAAAAGGTCAATTTCAGCGAAGCGAAGCTCGATATTCCGCGCCGCGCCACGCAATTGACCGTCAGCTGGGCACTCCCGAAAGGCTGAACCTCAGCTGCGCCGGCGTGACGTCACGGCGTCACAGGCTGACGGCGGCGGCAAGCGACAGTAGAAAGCTGGTCAGCGTCGCGACGATGATCGGCGCGAAGCTGCGCCATCCCTGATCGAGCAGCAGCGCGAGCCGCGCCTTCATCGCCGTCGCGACGATCGCGAGCAGCAGCAGAGCCTGCGCCCCGGTCGCCGCCGCGCCCTGCACCGGCTTCGGAATTGCAACGATCGAATTGATCGCGGCGATCAGCAGAAATCCGGTGATGAACCACGGCAGGCGCAGCGGGATCTTGCGCTTTCCGGCGGGCGCGTCGCCGGCGCGGCCGAGCCACATGGCGACGAGCATCAGCATCGGGGCGAGCAGCGCGACACGGGTCAGCTTGACGATCGTCGCGACCTCGCCCGCCTGCGGCGAAAAGGAAAATCCGCCGCCGATCGCCTGCGCGACGTCGTGGATCGACGCGCCGATCAGAAAGCCGGCCTGCGTGTCGGTCAGGCCGATTTCGGCGGCGAGAATGGGGTAGAGCGACATGGCCAGCGCGCTCGCGACCGTGATGCCGACCAGCGTCAGCGTGAAGCGCGCCTGGTCGACGCGCTTGTCGCCGATCAGCGAATAGAGCGCGAGCGCCGCCGACGCGCCGCAGATGGCGGTTGCGCCGCCCGCGAGCAGCGCGGCGTGGCTGTCCTGCCGGAACAGCCGCGCGCTCGCGACGGTGATCAGGATGACCGCGAGCATGATGACGACGAGCAGCGCAAAGGGCAGCGGCCCCAGTTCGACGAGTTGTTCGGCGGTAATCCGGGCGCCGACGAGGACAATGCCGATCCGCAGCGCAGTCTGCGACATCAGGTCGAGCCCGGCGTGGGTGCGCTTGTCCTGCGACAGAAAACTCATTGCGAGGCCGATGAGCAGCCCCATCAGAACCAGCGGGGCGCCATAATGATCGGCGAGCCACGCAGCGGCGAGCGCCGCGATCGCGGTCGCAAAGGCGCCGGGGAAATAATCGTGCCAGCGCCGCGCAGCCGCGGGCGTTGTTTCGAGCTGCAGTTCGCCATAAAGATCGGCGGCCATCGGCCAGCCCTGGTTCGTATCCGCCATCACCGTCCCCGCGCCGGCCGCCGCATCGCGGCCCCGACGCCGCTTCGCATATCCGCGCCTCGCGGTCGATAGACCATTGCTGGCAGGCGAAGCTCTTGCTAGAGGCCGCGCTCTACCGGCACCCGTAGCTCAGCTGGATAGAGCGCTGCCCTCCGAAGGCAGAGGCCACAGGTTCGAATCCTGTCGGGTGCGCCATTCTTTCGGCACAAAGTAGCACTTGAACCAAGCTTCTCGGAGGCTCGCGGGAAATTCGCTTTGACCGAATCGACGGGGGTCACTGCGGTGCTCGCATAATCAAAAGTTCGCACCGCAGTTTTGGCAGACGATGTTAGTGATCTGATCTGCCTTCGTCAGATGGTAAGTCATCTGCAAGCCGTTCTTAAAAAGCTCCGTTCCGCAGCCCGTTCCGAAACAGTGGGTGCGCATCGTCTCGGCACCACAGTCGGAACAGCGATAGAACCACTTGGGATTTCCACCTTTGGTCCAATCTTGAACTACATTCTTGGGTTCATGGGCCTTACCGCAAGCGATGCACAAGCTGTTGGTCGAAATGCATACCTCAGCTTTTCCATCCAACTGATCGCCACCGCCACTCCGTTCTTCGAATTGCGGCTCAGGAAATCTCTCCTGCAATTCGAGAGCGATGAGCCTTCTCAGGTTCATGGTTGATGCGCCCTGCGCCGCAAGATCGGCGCCGAGCTGTATGCTGCCCCTTTTGTGTCCGGTTGGGTGGTTTTGGCCGTAGTCGCAGTCTCTGCTCCAAATTAGGGGGGAAGTTGGGTGAGCGACCGCTCCCTTTGCCGGGTGCACAATGAAGACGCGATCGCCGTCCTGTCCGTAGTCCTTGATGTCGACCAACTCGGAAAGCTTGGCAGAGAGCTCCCCTTGGCTCCATCGCGTCCGGAACTTTGCGTCCATGACGAGTCCCGCGCGCTCCTGAGTGTGATCAAAATCTATCGACGCATTGTTCGGATCGGTCGAAACCGAAAAGCGTAGCCTGAAGTCCGGTCGGCGACCGTTGGCGAGAACAGGCTCAACATCGAGCGTTGCACTGATTGCAGGCAGGGAACGCTCGAGACGCAAACGAAACCCCGTGTCACCCGGTTCACTCGCCTTCGCCGAGAACGTGACCACATGCCGCACCCAGTCGGGCTGCGGAACAAAGCCAAAATCCTCTATCAAGACGGCGATAATCTTGACCAGGCACCACCGCTCGTAGAGTGCGCTCGCGTGCAGCACATTGATGGAACCTAGGTGATCTAGAACGTCGCCCCCGATCCCGGTGCTCTGCTCCAGCGCCTTGATCCGATGAAACGCTGCCAATGTTGCAGCGTATGCGGGGTTCTGGACGAACTTCATGCCCATGGGAAAGGTGGAGCTGGGCATGACGCCTGAGCGACTCCAAGCGGCATCCTGCTGTTCCAGGTTCTCTCCGATCCCGATTACAGCCTCAGTTGCAAACGTCCCGTCCCGAAGACGAACGTCAAACTGAGATGCACGGTTAAGCGTCGCATTGGCTTCAGCCCTAAATTCCTGACGTTCTTTGGCCGAGATCGGACGGTGCCATCCCTCACGTTCGTATCGAGCACGAGCTGCGATTTGCCGCTCAAGAACAGGTGAGCGAGGACTGACTGCAGTTACATGAGTAAATGTTGCCCTCCGCGCATTTTTGCCATTCTGCGTGAAGGAGCTTAGTGTAGCTTGGCCAAGTATAGTCAGGGACAGATCCTTATCGACGCTCTTGGCCTCCAGAACAAGGTCGTGAAGTGCATCGGGTAGGCGGGCCACGCTATATGCATATCGGTCGTCAGCGCGATACTGGGCTTCCGGGTCGAGGTTTCGGTAGAAAAACTCCTTGCCGCCGTTCCTGCTTCTGAACCTGTCGCCGACGGTGAAGCGATATTCCCTGTTGGCCGAAACAGATGGATCTTGACCAGAGGTCCACCGGGCGATCGCATCAATTCGCTGCTGAATGTCAAACAACTGGTTATCGAAGACCTCCTGATCCACCTCGATGCGCTGGGTCGCCAACAGTTCTGCGGCTCTCGTCTTTTCACGTTTCGAACGGGCGGCAAGATGTTCGTGATACCGCGAAGAGGATCTGGCAATCGACCTTGCAAGACGCCTGCAATGCTGAACCATACCGCGCAGATATCGGTTCTCAGGAATATCCCAGCTCTCCTCTGCCATCCGGCCCGGGAAGCGGCGAGCGGCAGGGTGGCGCATGAGAGCGCGGAAGGTCTCGGCATTTGGACGTAGTCGAGATGGTGATGACGATCCGGTCACCTCACGTATCTCTCGTGCCGGATGTTCCAGCACCCGAGCCGCGGCATCAGCGAAATCGCGCAGGGCATTGATGATGTCGCTATTGTAGTCTGCTCCAACATCACCCACGGCACCGGTCGGACGCCCGATGGCCAGCCAGACAAGTTCATCGCGAAAGTCGTCTAGATATTCCTGAGCGTGAGCACGATCCAGTTCGTTTGCGACGGCATCGATGATCAGACGACGATGTTGTCCGAGTTCGACGTTGAACGTGCCGAAGGAGCGGTGCATTTCCGACAAATGGCGATGAGCATCCTTGCTCCAGCCGGTCGCCGGTATCCACCAGGTTGAGCCATGTGCATCTAATACTGCGAGCCACGGATGCCGTCCTCCTTGCGCGTCAATCGTCGCTGGCTGAACCGTGCCGAAATCGTGGCTGAACCGAAGTGCGAACCAAGGCGCGAAGTCGCGAAAAATTGAGACTTCAGCGTGAAGCGAACCGTCGGGCGCAATTTCCAGATCGATTGGGTAGGTTGACACCTCGATGCGCTTGGCAATTCCCGGGGCGTCCCATTCGATCTCAAGGTAATGCGCAGACACTCCCATGAGACGCCTCAACGCTGCCAGTAGTTCACAATGCCATTGTTACCCTCGGCCATGCTGATCATGCGGGCAATGTCGCTAACGCAGCTTTCCTCTTGAACTACACTTGTCCCTGCGAAGCGCTGCGCCAGTTCGCTACGAAGGCCTTCCAGGATATCTCGGCGCGGCCTACCGCTTCCAGAAGGACGCGCTGTATCAAAGGCGATCTTGGGAAGCATCTTGTGCTTGATCACGTTGTCGAGAGCTTCATCGAGATCGATCCCGGCAGCCTTGGCCGCAATAATATAGCCCTGCGCCTGGCGGATCGGTCGCAATCCAAACTCCACGCCCAAGGGATCAAGATACTGTTTCGAGAGGCGTGACAGGAAGGCTACGCTGCCATCAGTTCTGTCGAAGGCCGGATACTCGGCACGCGCCCCAATATCCTCAGGAGTCATGCGCAGCACGAACCGATCCTCCGGCAATGCTTGCCTTGCTTTCTCAACTTCGTTTTCGATTGCATCCCAATCCGTGAGCATAGGATTGCGGAACCGGAGCACCTGAACCCGGTCTAGGACCTTAGGAGAAAGATGATGGGTCGTGTCGTCCATGTTGACGGCACCGAAAATCCACACGTTTTCCGGCAGCTTGATTGAGGTCGGAATTCGCATCTGTGCGGCAAGCGAACGACGCAAGCGGGCATGATGATATAGCACCGACTCATTATCGGTTAAACCGGCAATGCGATGCAGTTCGGCATTGGCCTCGTCGTGCAGGAGGATATCTTCAAGCGTGGCGCCGTCAGGGAGATTGAAGCGCTTACGGACCTCCGCCTCGACTTCCAGAAAGACGCCTTGCTCTACAACGACGTGGCGCTCTTCATCGGAAGTGTAGAGAACGATTTCGGGGGACTCGGACCGCTGCTCGAGCAGGCTAAGAAAGTCAGCGAAATAATGCTCTACCCTCGCTAGGTTCATCTCATCGAGGCAAATAAAGTGTGGGATCGTTGGATTGGAGGCGGCTCTCTGCAGAGCCAGCAGAAAAGGTGTTGCCTGATAGCAGCGTTCAACCGGGTTGTAATACCCGAGCAAGTCTTCGGGACCTGTCCAGTTCGGCTTGACAGGAATCACTGTGCATTCCCCGCCTAATACCTTAGCCGTTGCACGGACAAGGCTTGTTTTGCCGGATCCAGAGTCTCCGGCTAGGACGATCAGATCACGCGTCCGAAGCAGTGCGAGAAAGTCTCGCAATTGAGATTGCGTGTAGAGCAGACCCATTTCTGACAGACGGCTTTGCAGCAGAAGAGGAAGCTGGGCGAAGCCACCTGGAAGGGCTTCAGCCAAGCTTAAACCCTCTCGGGTTTCTTGGATGCGACCAAGGTCAGGCAACAAGTCCGCGATGTCCTCTGCATCGGCAAGGCCTAGCGCGATGAGACGGTCGCCCTTATCCGAGAGAAACTCCTTCAGGCGGCGGTATGCGAGTTCCATGGCTTGCTTCTCTTGCTCTAATGCGTGATATTCCGATGCTATACGCTCTTGTTCTTGACGGAACCAAGTTTCTAGCTCTTTTGCCCTCGACTCGATTTGAGCCTGATTCTTGAGATCATTTGCAATTTTAGAATCGATCTCGGCGAGAACTGTGGCTGCCTTCTCTTCGGCTACTCGACGCGCTTCCTTTAGTTCCTCGAACCTCTCCTTGTTGGCGGAGAAACGCCTAGCGAGTTCTTCGTCTTCTTCCAGAATAGAAGTGCGAACGTATTCCTCGATTTCGTCACGCGCCAATTCAGAGATTCTGCGTGCTGATTCAGGCCCAGTGACCATGATCTGCCATTCATTCGGAATTTCGCAGAGCGAACGTAGTGTTCCTGGCTTTACGGTAAGAAGCCACGGATTTGCATGTTTCTCTCGTTCTTCGATCGGAGAGAGTTCGAGTTCGGCGATTGCCCACGAGTCTCCGCCGTAAGCAGAACTCTTATCGACGAATGAGCGAGTAAATCCTCCTGGGATGAAGGCACTAGGTAATCGATTTGGTTCCCGCAGGCTCAATTGTGTCTGGGGATATCTCAAACCGAAACCTTTTTCGGGGTGCTCAAGGTTATCAAGAAACCAAGCCTCCCCAGTTTCGAGTGGTTGAATTCTGATTTTCCCAATTGCTCGAATGGGCTGACCCTCAGGGAAATCCCAGATAAAGCGTAGCTCATCTAGAAGATCATTTTCTCCACGCTTTAAGGCTTCCCGCAAAACAGGATCATTTTGCACTGCGGATCTTGTGCTGCCTTTCGCGCGAGGTGATTTCATTTTGCTCAAGATGAAAAACTTTTATTCCAAATTTTAATTATAGAACGATTGGCTGTCAGGCCAAAGTCGCTAGTGACGTTCCGAATTGATAAGCGCTCAACAAATATGGTTCGGGCTTGCCTCATTAGGAAAAATGCTGCTGCCAGGAGTCCAGAATTCGGCTGAGTCGAAGTGCTTCATGTAGTAAGCACGTGAAAGCGTCGCCCTGATCTTCCGCCTCGTTTCGGGATGCTCCACGGCAAAATCTTCAGGCCCAAGGCTTTCGATCTCGTAGCCCGAAGGTAGGAGCCGATGGTCGCGGACTGCCTTTTCGAGATCAGCGAGGGAAAGCGCTGGCACACCCATTTCTGGCATATCATGCAGATCGAGGTCATCGTCGATATCGACGGTCGGCTTTTCCGTCTCGTCGATCGTCCGGCTGATCATGGAATCTACATCCACATGGCCGCCGGCGAGCGCGATTGCACCGATCTCTTTGCTCACGGCCGACAGGATGGGCTGTAATCCTCCGACCATGTCCTCGAAGAGCTTTATCCTGCTGGAGAGCGCCAAGTAGACCGAAGTCTCGACCGTGCCAGCGTAATGCAAGTTGATGATCCGAATGTTCTCGAACCGCTGGCCGAGGCGATCGATACGGCCAATCCGCTGCTCGACCCGCATAGGGTTCCACGGCATGTCGTAGTTGATTAGCGAGCCGCAGAACTGGAAGTTCAAGCCTTCCGCTGCCGCATCAGTGCACAGCAGGATTTCGCCCTTTCCTTCCTGGAAACGCTTTTTGATCTCGGCCCTAGAGACAAGCCTCCAGCCGCCATCAGGAGTTCGAACTTCTCCACCACGCCCAGAGAAGCATATGATCTCCCGGCCACTTTCCTCTGCCAGCCAGTCTCGCAGACCATCCATGGTGTCTGTGTAGCCGGTGAAGACCATCGTCTGGTCAAAGCCTTCGGCTTTCAATTGCGACAGCTCGTTGGCCAATGCACGAGCTTTGCTGTCGATAGGGAGCTTGGCTACATCGGCAAGAATATCGGATATCGCCGCGCCCTCGAGGAGTGCTCTTGCTTCTGCTTCTGCATTGCCGAGTTGCTCCTCATCAGTCTCGACGCCGCTCTCCTCGAGATCGAATTCGTCGTCTTCGGAAGCTCTCTCGAGTCGTCCCTGTAAGCTCCTCGCAAGGGCTGCGAAGCTCGATGACAAGCGCTTCCGGTAGATGGTCAGGATAAACCCGACAGCGTTTCGCTGCGCCTGATCGGCATTGGCATAGGTTTCTCGCAGGAACTCCTCAGTCCGCTCGTAGATGTCCCGTTCGGCTGGCTCCATCTCGATGAATCTGTCGCTCACGTTTCGTGTGGCGATCCTGGCAGCGAGGCGCCCTTCCGCCTGATACCGTCGAAGCAATGCGCGGGTATGGCGTGACATTAGAGCTGCGACCGGAGTCCACCGCTTCATGATCCGAACGGCGGCCGCGCGATCAGCTGAACTCAATTGCCGCCTTGGAATCGAAGCCTGACTACGAAGAGCAGTCAATATCCGCCGCGGCTGGAGCTTGGAAAGCGGAGCGTCCCTTGTTCCGCCTAAGCGCGCCGCCTCGGCGTCCGACAGAGGTCCGTAGAATGCCTCGGTAGCTCGAAAGAGCCGGGCACACTCCTCGAACCTATCCACGCCCACAGTGGGCTGCGAAAGCGCGTCGAAGTAGTGTTCGTAAGACACCGCATCCCATTCAGGCGGGAAGCCGAGCAATGACAGGAGATCGTAGAGCTCGAGTGCATGGGTCTGCAACGGCGTGGCAGACATCAGCACAAGGCCGTTGGTTCGCTCCTTGAGATCACGAAGCAGCCGCATCAGCATATTTGCTTCCACGCGGTTGCCCGATCTCTTGTTTCGGGCGTGGTGCGCCTCGTCCACAATCACGAGATCCCAAGGGTCTGCCAATATGAGTTCGGGCCGCCGATCCTTTCGTCTGGCAAGATGGCTCGACATGATCACGAAGGGTTCGTGATGCCATTGTTCCCGGCTTACAGGCGTCTCGACAATGCTCTGGGTGACCACGTCGTATCGCTTGAAGCACTGGCCGTCGTAGATTGGCCAGTCGAGGGCGAACTTTTCCCTCAACTCCCCCTGCCATTGGCCGCACACATTCGCAGGAGCCAGAATGAGCGCACGGTTCAGCAGGCCTGCCATCCACGACTGCCGGATCAGCAGGCCAGCCTGGACGGTCTTTCCCAAGCCGACCTCGTCTGCGATTAGAAGCTTCGGTGCGTGACCAGCGCCGCTTCCATACATGCGCAGAAATGCCCGCCGCTGGTGCGGCCAGGCTTCCATCGGGCTGGTGGCCTCTCCTACCCAGATTCCGCCGTTGGGGTCTTGAGCAGCCGTGCGCACGCGCTCCCAAAACTCGGATCTCAGCTGATCGATGTCGTCCTGGACGGGCAACTCAGGGTGCTTAACCTCGACTGGTTCGTCGTCGGGTTGCAGGCGCCGGATCCGCTCCGGCAGGTTGTCGTCGGGAGGGAGAAACTTGAGCAGGTCCTGTTCGAGCGCTCGAGGCAGGCCGAAGACACAAGTCTTCCTTGCCTTGTCCTCCCAGTAGCGCGCGAAGGATTCTTCTTCCTCGTTCAGATACTCCAGCCCGGGGCCGAAGGAAGTGTAGACGTTGAACGTCTCACTGTTGCGCATCCACCCTTGGACCGTCTCATTGATTGATCCAACGAAGGCCAAGCGATCGCCTGTCTTGTCCTCGATGATCCCGCTCTTCTCGTGGAAGATCGCATTCCCTCTGACGGGACGCCGAGTTCTTTCATCGCAGGGAACCGCAACCTTGATATCGAGATAGCCGCGTCCGATCATCCAGGCGAGCAGCTCCAGAGCGTCACGCTCAAATCCGTCAATAGGGGCTTGCAGGGAAAGATCGGCCTTAGACGCGAGCACCTCAGCTACCGCCAGACCCCGCTCGATTGCATTGACCTCTTCCTCATCAAGCGTGCACCCGACGAGCAGACGCATCTTGCCGCCATTGATCACGAGGTGCTCAATACCACGGGCGGCGAGCGCAAGGCTCCCCGCCTTGAAATACCCCGTTGTCCGATCGTAACGGATCGCTGCTGAGAGCGCAGGCACATAGAACCGGGACACGAGATCAGCGTCCTCCCGGCTATACTTGATCTGCCACGCGCGATCCGAAAGCAGCATCCGGCGCTAGCTCCGACGCTGACAATTTGAGGCGTGTGTGAGCATCATCCTGACGATCATTCTGCTGCCATGAGCTCGCGGTAGAGATCGAGCTGTTCGGGCTCGCCGATTTCGTTCTCGTAGGCGATCCGGCGCAGCTTCTCGAGCGCGTCGAAGTCGTCGGCGGCAGGCTTGATGGCCTTGTCCGATTCCACGCCCGAGAAGGTCTTGGACGGCGGTAGCACCTCCAACAAGGCTTCGAGCGCCATCTTGAATTCGTCATCCTGATCGATGCCGGCATCTTTGAGTTGCTCGACGGCTACCTCGACACCTCTCGTGCGGACCGTGTGTGCCGCATGGTGGAGCGCGTCGATCATGCCGCGAGTGCCATCCTTCGAACCGATCGCGCCTTTGGCAATCCGGGTGGCCGAGTCCCACAGCTTGATTTCGGATGTCTTCTTTTCAGCTAGGCGCCCGATGATCTGCTCTTCCAGATCGACGCCGACTGCGCGTGCGAGCCGCAGAGCCTCGTCGTAGGGGAAGCTGACCGCTTTGAACGCATCCCAGGCAAGCACGTAGAAGGCTGTCGGACCATCCATATCCGTCTTCGCCTTCAAGGACGCCAGCTGGCCAAGCCGCCATGCCTTCACTTCACGGCGTGCGGCGTTGAGCGCGTCTTCGGGCCGGACGGCATAGGGATCGAACTCCTCGAACATGTCCTTCTGCGCCTTGCGTTTCCGTTTTGGCTCAGGCGCGGGAGTCCCTCTGGTCAGCGGCCAGTGGCGCGAGAACGCTTCCAGTGCCGGGCCGAAGCTGGCCAGGTAGAGGTCGACGCCCTTGATCCCTGCGGCCTGAAACTCACCTACGCGCTCACGCACAGCCTTGGCGACTTCGGGCTCGACGTCCTCCCAATACATCGTTTCACCAGATGCCTCCTCACGAGGACGGCAGACGAGGAAGATCGTCGAGTTGGCGGCTGCCTTGTCCTTTATGTGGAGTGAGCCCGACGCCTCGGTGTTGACGGGCCAGGAGGCGGTGATGACGAAGCCAGCATCCATCAGCGACATCGCCAACGCGTCCCATGCGCCGGTGTCCTTATGGGTGAACATCACCGTCATGATGCCGTCGTCCTTCAAGACGCGGCGGCACTCGGCGAAAATGCCCTCCATCTTCATACGGTAATCGTCATCAGCGAGGCGAGCCGCACCCTTTTGACCCTTGAAGTGGGCCTTGTTGGCGACTGCTTCCGCGTCCTTGTCGGCCAAGCGCCGGGTGAACAGCTCGGGCACAACAAGGCCTGCCGTCCGCTTCAACCAAACGTAGAAGAAGTCGGAAAGCTCGGCATACATCACGTTCGCGCCGTAGGGCGGATCCATCACAACGGCATCGACCGATTTGTCGGCTATCGCTGGCATCGATGCACCAGAACCGTTAGTGATAGTCACTGTTCCCCGAGCAGCATTCGGTTCGTCTAAGAGGCTCGCGGGCTTATCAACTGCAAGAGTGCTAATCAGTTCGGCGAGCGATTTCCTTGCATTACCTAGCGCCCATTCCAGGCCCATCCCCTCGATCAAGATTTCCATCTCAGCATAGGACCATTTGAATGCGAAGTCGTGACGATCGAATGTGTTGACAAGCGTTTCACGATTCACATGCCAACGGGTCATGCGAGCGTTGTAATCTCGCAACTTGTCCAATCCGAGCGCCAGATAGACATACGCAGCAGATCGGACATCGTTCAATTTTCCGGAAGAACGGTCTTCTTCGACCATATCTTTGAAGATTGCTGACGCAGTTCCATGAGCATACAGCTGTCGTGGAGAAAAAAGATCTCGCCAAGTATTTGCACCGTAGCGCAAGGCCTCATCTGTTTTGTTCCCTGCGGGGATTGGTTCGTTAGGCACGACATCTGTGGCGTGCCACAGAGGCAAGCACTCAACTAACCGCGCGTCAATTTCACGACTGTTATCGTCTGCACTTGAGGGTGCACGATAGTCGCGCTCCCACTTGATTTTGTTTTTTCCAGTCTTGCTCTTCGTGACAATTTGGCGCTTGAAAACGACCGCAAAAAGCTGATCACCCATGGCCCCTTGTTGCGCCTGTCGCTTGATCTCGTCTCCCGCGATAGCGCGTCCACAGTCGACGTAAGGACATATAGCCTCACCATCCGCTACCGTTCCTTCAGATTGCTCCTCTATGCTTCTCACGATCTTAAATGAGCAAACGCGCTTTTCGTCGCCCGGCCCTGAATGCTCTTGAGGTTGCAATCTGACTCCTGTTCCATCCGGACCTAAGCGCCAGTTTGGAGACAACGGGACCTTACCCGAGCAATAAGGACAGTGAACCGTCCGTGCCCAAAGAAAGGTTGTCGCCTTTTCCTTATCATTCGGCTGTGGTATGTAGTTTTCCAATTCGGATCTTACCCGCCGCTGGAATTCGGCCGATAGACTAGTATACTCATCTAGCAGGTCGCTTCCGAATTTAATCGGATATTCGACCGTCGCTTTTTCGATGAGGGATGCGACAGGATTTAGGTCATTCCCAATGCTGGTCATACCTAATCTTACGGTCTCGAACGGGATTGCCCCGCCACCGGCCGTTGGATCGAGAACGACAGCATTGACAGCGCCTTCTCCGACAATCCTCGTAATCTCCTCTTGTGTGGGAGAATGGGTGAAGGCTCGCTTGTAGCCATAAGGGTCTTTGATCTGGGTTTTCGTTCTCTTGGCTTTGTCCAGCAGGATTGAGGCTTTTACTGGATCACCATGTATCCCCACAGCATGCTTAAACGCCTCTCGATCAGCTGTGGCAGGCGCCACCGAAGCCAGAACTGCAGCTCTCGACGCGACTAAAGGACGTCGGGCCCACCATACGTGAAGGTAATAGATGGCCGGCAATGCAGTCATTGAGCGTCGTTCGCGAGTTGCTTCTTCGCTAAGCTCTGCGATCGGAAGCCAACGTTCGATAAGGCGTTTGGTGGTCATGGTAAGCTTTCGTTCGATCAGCGCGCAGAGGCAGACAGGAGAACCCGAAGAGCATTCAGCACCCGGCGGGGGTTCTTGCGGTGGACGGCCATGCCCAACCAATAGGCGGCTTCCTCTCGGCCCATGCCTTCGATGCCTTCAGCGATATCGACCATCTTTGGTCTCGAACGCATTGGGGCGAGAACGCGGAAAAGCAGCGCAATACGAAGCGCCTCCTCCTCGCGGATGGGAGCACGCAGTCCGTCGATAGGCATTACATCGAGGCGGATGCCGGCTTCCTTAAGCTTCTTCAGAATGCGCACCTGATTGATCTCAAGGTTGCGTCCGGCAAGCCCGGCAACACGCTGCGGCACATGGATGTGCGGACTAGCGGGGGACGGCAACTGCCAGATCTCGACCTGCAGCTCGTTGCCCTTGAGCCGCTTGGCCCGAACTTCATAGGCCGGTTCGATGTTCGGCAGCGTCATGCGCGCTGCCTGTCTGTTGGTGATTCCCATCGTCTCATTCCTCTGCTGTCACTTCCACGAAAGCGGCAGCAGCGCCGAATTTCGTCAGTCGTTCGATGATCTTTTCCGGCTCGTCGCCCTCAAGCGCCAGGCCGTCGGTAAAGTCCATGGCGATCTGTGCGGTCATGTTGCGTTCCTTGGCGGCCCGAAGCTGAGGTTCGACATAATCGCGCGTCTGCTTGGCATCGCTGACAGTGCCCTCGATCGAGATCGAGATGACCGATCCTGATGCGGTCTCGAAGTCGATGGTCGCATTGGCACTTCGGGTGGCGCCGGGGACGCTCTCCACGACGTTCAGCAGCATGTAGAAATGGCCGGGCTCGAACGGTGTGATCGCCAGACGTGACACCCTGGCGATCTTCGAGCTGCGAGCCTTCTGGAACACAGTCGACAGTGCATCCTTCAGGACGCCTTCCGCGCTGAATTGGTGCGTTCCGATGGCAGGGGTGCCGGGCGACGGGATCGAGCTCGATGATCCGGCCGTGCCGGTGATGGGTGTGCCTACCTCATTGACCTTGTCCGTCCCCTTCTCGCCGCCGGCTTCACCATATGGCTGCGTCGGGGCTCCGCCGGAGGTTGGTTCCTCCTGAGGAGCAGGGCGGGGAAAGATCCCATGATCCTTGGCGTATTCGGCGGTAAAGATGACCGAGCCGTCATCCACGACAATGGAAGGCAGGGGATCACCCTTGCCGGCAGTCAGTGTATCGCGTCGATAAACGAACACACCGTCATTGATGCCCTTGATGACCAGCTTCTTGAAGGGATCATCGCCGACGTGCATCGGGAGGGAAGGATCCTTCCTGAATTCCGCACGAAGGCTCGCGGCAGTCATTTGCCCTTCACGCTTCAGCGGCGTGCGATCGCGAATGTAAGAGGGCTGGTCGGGCTGATCTTCGCCTGTCTTGAGCTTGCCGATCGATGCGAGCTGGCGAACAATCTGCACCTGCCCGGAGCCTGGCCGCTCGGAAGCGGATGTTTGGTCGATTGTGGCGAGGTCGAGCGTGATTGAACCGCCGCCGAGTGCCGTGCGCGAGGGGTAGAAGAGATGCCGGTAGCACTGCTGGATAGCGATAGCGATCTCCGCCTCTGATCGCTTGGCCAGTTCCGCCACCTGCGCCTGCTGGTGGTCAGCAAGCTCTCCCAGACGCTCTGGCCGCCGCAGTTCGCGCAAGGCCAGATGTTTCGAGACCGTTGCGAGCATATGGGGAGCGTTGCGCTCATCAGCGACGAGGAAGATAAGGTTGTTGCGCAGCTGCCGGAAGCCGCTCCCGTCCTGCCCCTTGCGCTGATAGATTGACGAGATGAGCTCGGGAACCTCATCGACATTGCTACCGATATCGAGCGCCTGATGATGAATGATGGCAAGGCGCGGTTTACCGTCGCCCACATCGTCAGGAACGTCGAATGCGCCTGCAGGAAAGGCGATCGTCTCGAAGGACCCGCTGTTGTTCGTGAAGGTGTCCTTGATCCTGCTGTCTAGTTCGGACCGCAGGACGTTGCCTTCGATTGCGCGCTCTTCCCGGGCGATGATTTGGGTGAGGTTCGCCTCTGCATTGAAGCGAAGGGGAGCGCCCGGACGGTCGTCGAGATAAGCCGATCCCTGGATGAAGGCACTCTCCGCCGACGCGACGAAGCTAAGATCAGCTTCTGGGGAGAGAACAGAATAGCGGAGCCGTGCCGGGCTGATCCCCCGAAGCTCGTTATTGAAGGCCATCGTGTGCACGAAGATTGTCCGCGCCACATAGGATGCGTAGGGCAGCAGTCCGGAGAAGCGCTCTGCATCAATGGAGCTGGCGAGTGCGGCCCGCCCGTCACGGCCGTGGATGTCATTAAGGATCGCAGAATCGAACTGGCTCTGATTGATCCGGGTCGTGAATTCGCGCCGAATGCCCTCGTTGCCGAGGTCAATGTGGTGGGTGTGAATGAGACCAGCATCGGCTGGCTTGTTTGCCCATACATCCGCCACGGTTTTTGCCAGGATCCGAAGCATCCCGCGCACCCTCTGGAAATCTGCGAGAGTCGCTGTTTTCCCGGTCAGTGTATCGAGAAGATCGGGATGGAAGGGATAAGATGCTTCAAGCGCAGCCTTCGCTTCCGCACCCTGATAGCGCGCATCGATCCTGTCATGATGCTCGTTCCACAGCGCAGCATAAGCAGCCACGACATCCTCGGGCACTTCGACATGTTCGAACAGGCGAGCTCGGAGAACTGCAGCCGTTTCATCGTCGCTAGTCGGATTGAGTATCGTAGCCTTTCGCCCTGAGACGCTCTCGAGCTCGGCGATGATGCGGGCGATCTCCTCGTTTTCGCGCGCAAAGGCATCGGTTGCCTTACCATCCTGACGCACAGCGAGGGTGAAAACGATGGCGACGTTGCGTTTGGTCTCAGCGGCCGAGAAAAGAGCCTTCAAGAATGCGGCAATCTGATCTCGGCCGAGTGCGTCCGGACACTTGCGGAGATATTCGCCGAGTTCGTCGAGGAGGATAAGCGTCGGCTTGTCGCCGATGATTTCCGCAATCGTGTCGGCGCCTGGAGCGCGGCGCATTTCATCACTCTTGCGGACGATTTCATAAGCGGGCGCCCCGCCAAGCTGGTGTGCGATCTCGCCCCACGGCGTGTAGGCGCGAATGCCATCGGCCATAAGGCGGCCGTTTGTCGGGTCCGCGGCCTCGCCATCGAAGGCTGCCACTTCTGCGGCAACCGGATGGACGCCCTTGTATTCGATAAAACGATATACGCCGTCGCCATCCCGGTCCGACCACCGCGCAGCATGGACAAGCGCAATCAGGCCGTGGGTTTTACCCCCACCGAATGAAGTATCGAGCCTGAAGATCGAGGGAGCATCGCCGTCGCCGCCAAGGCGTCTCAGGACCTCGCTTACGAGCGATTTGAGACCAGCGGTGGGGTGGGTGTTTGCAAAAAACCGCGAGGCGATCACGTAGTCATCAGGGCCATTCCCCGAGATGACCGAGCCGAGCCGAGCAGCGAAATTAGCCTCGGAGAACGTTCCGTTCTGGATATCTTCCCTCGGCACACATGCCGTGAAAATATTGGTAATCGTCACACTCAGGCCCCTCTTGGATTGCGTCCGGAGATTGTAGGACGGGAAAATCGCTTCGCCAAATTTCCTGAAAAAAATCCTGTTTAATCGGTAATTTCGCGTGATACCTCCTCACTCAGCAGGCGAGTGGGAGGCGCTGTTTCTTGCGAGGACCTGCGCACCCCCGTTTCCTAAGCCAAAGCCTTCGAGCAGCTGAGCTTCACTCGGAATTCGGATGTTGCCAGCCTCGATAGCAACCATCGCTTGCAGGAAGAACATGAGAGGAAATCTCCCCCTCGAAACCTTGTTCTTGATGGCTGCCTCTGTCTCTTGCACTCCGATCTTAGCCAGCGCTTCGACCAGCCCTGCGTAACTCATTCCTCGCCGCATTAGCTCCGCACGCAACAGGTTGCGTGCCAGGGATTCCCAGTCGCCCTCGCTCAAAACGTCTACCACTGATTCCTCCTCGCAAAGTGCCGAATATGGCACCATAGGTATCACTTACGACACTTTTAGCTTGCACATGCAGTCACAAAGTGTCATATGCGAGATCATGAGTAGCGCAAGTGAGACTGGAAAGGCAAGGAGGGGCAGGAAAAAGCCTGCACGCCCGTGCTTCCGCCAGACGAAGGCTTGGCGCGACTTCTCCCAGAAAGATCTTGAGAAGATCACCGAAGAAGATGCCAAGGTCATCTTTCGCAAGCTCCGCTGGCCCGAGACCGACGGAGAACCGGTCTGCCCGTGGTGCGGCTCGCACGAACATTGGTGGCTTGAAAACCAGCAACGCTGGAAGTGTCGCGCACCTGAGTGTCGCAAGCTGTTCTCTCTTACCAGCAACACGATGTTTGCCAACAAGAAGAAGTCCTTCAAGGATCTCATCATTGCCGGACGCGCTTTTGCCATGGGAGCCAAAGGCAAGAATGGTATCGATATGTCAGCTGAGCTTGGCTGTGAGTATAAGACCGCATTCGCGCTTCAGCATAAGCTCCGCGAAGGTCTGCTTAACAGCCAGATGGAGACACGCCTTGAGGGCGAGGTTGAAGTCGACGGTGCCTGGTTCGGAGGATACATCAAGCCCGAGAACAAGAAGATCAATAGGGTCGACCGGCGCCTGAAGGAAAATCAGAATGGCAAGAGAAGGGTCGTTGTAGGCGCCCGCGAGCGCAAGGGTAAGCGCCGGACCATCGTCGGGGTCTTCGATGGTGAAGATCAAGCGACCGCCTGGCTCTCAGAGCGCATCGATGTGATGGGGCACATCTACGCTGATGAAGCACCCGCTTGGCTCGATCTCCATGCGACCCATAAGACGGAACGCGTAAACCACAGCGAGGAATACGCTAGAGGCGAGCGGAACGAGATCAACACCAATCAGATGGAAAGCTTCTTCTCGAGGCTCCGTCGCTTCGAGATCGGCACGCACCATAACATCTCAGGCCCGTATCTCCTCCGCTATGCAGCAGACGCAGCCTGGCGCGAGACCAATAATGAAATGACCCTGAAAAACCAGACGATGGCAATCCTACAGGCAGCCATCCAATCGCCGCCGTCGCGGTCATTCTCCGGCTATTGGCAGCGCGGAAGTGCAAATCACGAGGATGTGCTCTTCGAAGACGTTTTCGCCGGCTTCAACTGAGCTCTGCGCTCATCGGCCGTGCAGATACGCCATTTTCTTGCGAACTTGGCACCGTCATTGGTAACCAGTCCCCTCGTTCGCTTATCTCGCAAAGTAGCGTCGATCGAGTTTCGAAGGCGCTTGTGCTCAGCTTCTGAGATTTCTCCTAGCGCCTCTCTGATAACGATCTCGTCCGCGATCTGCCTTGTGGTCAACGACGCTGTGCTTTCCCGCAGGATGTCGAGCGTCACTTTCGCAATCTGACCTATGGGGGTCGGAGCCTTGTGGACGTGCGGCTTGATTGGGCGAACCTTGTCAGGAGCGAAAGAGGGGTTGATCTCCTTCAGGATCTCTTCAGCACACTCGATAAGACGGTGAAGGCGTTGCTCCCTCTCAGTCAGTTTGGGCAACTCTTCACGGAAGAGGGACTCGATGTAGTCGATCCTTTGCCGCTTCTCGCCGAGCTCGCCTTTGAACAACGCATACTTGCGTTCGAGCGCAGCTCTAAGATTGCTTTCACCCATAACACCTCCTCGCCCGCATAGGCGGTAGAGAAGGAAAAATCACGGAAATCCCTTAAGATTCCGTGGTTCAAGTGCTACATTGTGCCGCATTCTTTCTTCAAATAATTCAACTCATTAACATAGGAAAATTCCCGGCGAGGTTCGCGCGAGGAAGGCTCCCTCTGCCCCGTGGCACAGTTTTGGCACAGTTGGTGATTCCAAGAGTGCAAAACAGTGGCGACCATTAGAGAAAAATCGAAAGGGCAGCGGCAGGTCCCGATCAGGCGTAAAGGCTGGCCGTTCCAGAGCGGAACGTTCCGCACGCGCAAGGAAGTGCAGGCCAGGGCACGCAAGACCGAGTCCGAGATGGATCGCGGCCCCTTCGTCGATCAGACGGCAGCACGACAGACGACGCTCGCCGATCTCATTCAGGCCTATATCGAAGGTGTGACAGAGAGCCGTCACAGCGAGAACGCCCGCGTGTCCGAGCGGCTGCGGCTCGAAAGGTTCCTGCGTGCCGAGAAGGAGCATTGCTCCTATTACATCATCAATCTGCGGCCCGAGCATTTCCAAGCCTATCGGGACAGGCGGCTTAAGCAGCAAGTTTTGCGCGGGAACAACACGTCGGTCACGCGGAAGGCGATCGCCCCTTCAACGGTGAAGCGCGAGCTCAATCTTCTCAAATGGGTGATCGACTATCGCCGCCAAGAAGAGATATATGTCAAAGCATATTTTGTATGAATAAGAATATGTTTTGGCATATATGATTAATTGCCAAGATTCGAGAAATATGATATGCTGGGACATATGAGTGATAAGAAAAATATGTAAAGGCGTATAAATGAGTGTCGGGATTGCGGATATAGCCGTCAGCATAAGGCAGGCAAGAAAGGACAAAGGGCTGACCCAGCGCGAGCTGGGGAAGCGCGTTGGTCTGCCGCAAAGCCATATCTCGAAGATCGAGAGCGGGGCTGTTGACGTGCAGCTTTCCAGTCTCGTCGAAATTACGCGGGCGCTCGACCTTGAAGTGAAGCTCGTGCCGCGCAAGGCGCTGCCTGCAATAGAAGGCACGGTGCGGGCGGCGGTCGGCACGGCAGGTTCGAGTGCGGCGAGCCGTGCGCTTGCCATCATCCAGAAGAACCTTCAACTCGCTGACCGTATCAGGGCCAGCTATCCCGACCTCAACGAGATCGAGAACTACCGCTCGGCGCTCAAAAACATCGAGGCGCTTCAGATCGACAACCGCTCTCTCAAGGCCTTGCAGAATGCGCTCAAACCCTCGCAAGAACTCGCGAAGTTTTTCAGGGAGAATAACGAGCTCGCAAAGATCGCAGAGCAGGTGAACGAAGCGACCTCCGCCTTGCAGCAATGGCGCAACGCCCAGGTCCATCTTCCGCAGAACGAAGGCCCCCGTCAGCGTCCGGCCTACAGGTTGGAGGATGACGAATGAGCGAGATCGTAGCCCTCGACATCCTGCTCCATGATCGCCGCATAGGACGGATAGCCGGCGTTGAAGGCGACCGCAGCATCTTCGCCTTTGATGATGATTATCTCGCGGATCAGGATCGCCCCACACTCTCGCTCGCCTATCGCGATGAATATGGCGGGCTCGTCAATGATCCGCGCGCCTATCAGACAAAGCTGGAGCCGTTCTTTTCGAACCTGCTGCCCGAGGGCGTTTTGCGCGATTATCTCGCCAAACGTGCAGGCGTGAAGGCCGCGCGGGAGTTCCAGCTTTTAGCAGCGCTCGGGAATGACTTGCCGGGCGCGATACGGGCGGTGCCGGTTGAAGGTACGAAGATTGCCGAAGGCGAGCTCACGGAGGAAGCGGCCAAAGAGATTGCCAGGCAGGCCTTGCGCTTTTCGCTTGCAGGCGTGCAGCTCAAGTTTTCGGGGCTTAAGCGGCATGGCAAGAATGGCGGGCTTACCATTCCGGCCAGCGGGTCGGGCGGTGACTGGATCATCAAGCTGCCCTCTTCGCGCCACGCCAATGTCCCCGAGAACGAATTCGCGTCCATGAGCCTTGCCGCGCGTCTTGGGATCGACGTTCCAGAAATCGACCTCATTGCGACCGATCTGGTCGAGGGCTTGCCCGAAGGACTTGATCGTTTCGGAACGTCGGCCTTTGCGATCCGCAGGTTCGACCGCAGTGAAGAGGGGGCGGTCCATACCGAGGACTTTGCCCAGGTCTATAGCGTCTATCCCGATGATAAGTACGAGAACGCCAGCTATCGTAGCATCCTCACCGTGCTGGCCGCCGAGACCGATGATACGAGCATAATCGAGTTTATCCGCCGCCTGACCTACAGCGTCCTGATCGGTAACGGCGATATGCACCTCAAGAACTGGTCGCTGATCTATCCCGACAGGAGGAGGCCGATCCTCTCCCCTGCCTATGATCTGCTTTCCACGGTGCCCTATATTCCCGATGATGAATCGGCGCTCAAATTCTTGCACGCGAGAAACTGGGACTCCTTCACCTATGACGAGCTCATCGCAATCGCGGACAAGGCGCGTGTCGCCTCGCAGATGATCGTCGATGCCGCAAAGGAAACGGTCGAGAAGTTCGATGATCTCTGGACTGCCGCAAAGGTAGAATTGCCGTTTACGGACGATGTGACGGAGGCGATCGAGCGTCACCGGGGCAAGCTTTCCGTCTAGCAGCCGGAGGCTTTGCGGTGCTGCTCGATAAAATCTTCAAGGACTTTGTGGGAAAGAAGGTGCGCCTGCCGATCCGCACCGTGACAGGGCCGCGCCCCTTGAGGACCAACCCAACGTCGCAGGGGAGTGCGGCAAAGGTGACAGAACCTTGAAGCAAAGGAAGCTGTCGAATATCGAGCTACTCACCTGCCATGAGGTCATGCGCCTCCATCTGTCCGCGCCGGCGCGCTGGACGCCAGCGCATTTTTTTGGTCATGCTTGGTGACATCGGCCAAATGGGAGAGCGATGATGAAATTCCGGGGCATGACGGCAATCGCGCTGGGTGTCGGGCTGCTGTTGGCTGCAGCGCCGCTGCAGGGCTTCGCGGCGCTCAAGCCCGGGGTGAAGGCGCCCGATTTCACGCTGGATGCGGCACAGGGCGGGAAGTCTTTCAGCCTGTCGCTGAAGCAGGCGTTGAAGCAGGGTCCGGTCGTCCTCTATTTCTTTCCCGCGGCTTTCACGCCCGGCTGCACGATCGAGGCGCATCTTTTTGCCGAATCGACTGACGATTTCAAAAAGTTGGGCGCACGCGTCATCGGCGTCACCGCGGGCAATATCGACCGCGTCGCCGAATTTTCGCGGTCGGAATGCCGCGACAAATTTGCCGTGGCGGCCGATCCGGGCGCGAAGGTCGCCGCCAAATATGACACGACGATGCGCACGGCGGACAACCGGATTCTCTCTGAACGCACATCCTATGTGATCGCGCCGAACGGGACGATCCTGCTCAGCTACACCGACAGCAAGCCGCAGGCGCATATCGAGAAGACGATGGCGGCAGTGCGGGCGTGGAAGGCGCGGAAGCGCTGATCGTCGCCGCGTGCCCCCGCGATCCGCAAGAGATTTGTTGACGACGGCGCGGTCATCGTGGCACTCGGACGCCGCATCGCGAACGCAACTGCGAAACGCGCTTTAAAAAGCGCGCAAGGCAGGGGCCAAGTCGTTGAAATGCGGGTGTAGCTCAATGGTAGAGCAGAAGCTTCCCAAGCTTACGACGAGGGTTCGATTCCCTTCACCCGCTCCAGCCCAGCCGTAAGAGGCCCGGCGTCGGCCTCCCGCTTCCGACATTCAGGATCTTCTTGTGACGGCAAAGCGCACCATTCCGTTTATCGTGGCGACCATCTTCATCGAGCGATCGGGTTCGGCATAATCATGCCGGTGCTGCCGCAGCTCGTGATGGAGGTGGGGCGCATCGACCTGCCGCATGCAATCGAGGTCGGGGCGTGGATCGGGCTTGTCATGGCGGTGGCGACCTTCCTCGCTTCGCCGGTGCTCGGCAATCTGTCGGACCGGTTCGGGCGGCGGCGCGTGCTGCTGCTGTCGCTTGCCGGACTCGCCGCCGACTATGCACTGCTGACGATCGTCGACACGCTGCCCTGGCTGTTCGTCGCGCGGGCGCTGTCGGGGATCTTCGGGGGTAGCTATGCCGCCGCGATGGCGGCGATCGCCGATGTCACGCGGCCGCAGGAGCGCGCGCGCAATTTCGGTTTCGTCGGCGCCGCCTTCGAGGTCGGCTTTGTCGTCGGCCCCGCGATTGGCGGTTTTCTGGGCGAGTTGTCGCCGCGCGCGCCCTTTGTGGCGGCGGCGCTGCTTGCAGCGGCGAACATGATCTACGGCGCCTTCATCTTTCCAGAGACACTGGCCCCCGACAAGCGGCGCGGCTTCGACTGGCGCCGCGCCAATCCGCTTGGCGCGGTTCGCACGATGCGCGCGCTTCCGGGCATGAGCGGTGCGGCGGCGGTGCTGCTGCTGTGGCAGATCGCCAGCCTCGTCTATCCGATGACGTGGAGCTTTTACTGCATCGCTCAGCTCGGCTGGACGCCGGGGATGATCGGCGCGAGCCTTGCCGCGGTCGGCGTCGCCATCGCGCTCGGGCAAAGCTTCGTCGTCGGGCCGATGGTCGCGCGTTTCGGCGAACGCGATGCGGCGACGATCGGCATCGCCGTCGCGGTCGCGGTATTCGTCGGCTATGCGTTCGTCACGACGACCTGGGGCGCCTTCCTGCTGATCGTGCCGATCATGTTCCAGGCGCCGGTGCAGCCGTCGTTGAGCGCGATCTTGTCGCGCCGCGCCGATGCCGGCGCGCAGGGCGAGGTGCAGGGGATTTCGGCGATGGCGATGGGGCTGGGGCAGATCGTCGCGCCCCTGCTGCTCACCGGCACCATGGCCTGGTTCACGGGCGCGAACGCGCCGGTGCATTTCCCCGGCGCCGCCTTTCTGGTGGCGGCGCTGTTCGGATTGTTCGCGATCGCGATGCTGCGCCGCCTGCCGCGCGCGACGCGGACAAGCGACGCCGACGCGGCCGATCAGATGCCGCCGTCGGTCACCGCATAGCCCGCCGCCTCGAGCGCTGTGCGCACGGCGGCAACGCAGGCGACGACCCGCTCCGCGTCGGTCGAGCGAAAGACGAAATTGGCGCCGACGCGGCCGTCGCGAAAGAAGGGATAGCTGCCGATGGCGACGCCGGGGTGATCTTTTTCGCCCGCGCGAAGCAGGTCGGCGACCTCGCTTTCGGGTGCCCATGCGCCGATCGTGTGCGCGACGAGCGGCGCCCCGCCTTCCAGCGCGCCGGTCAGCGCATCGAGCATTCCCGCGGTGATGTGCGGCACGCCCGCCATCACGAACAGATTGCCGATGCGGATGCCGGGCGCGCCCGACATGCGGTTGGGGATCAGCTCGGCGCCCTCCGGGGTGCGCGCCATGCGCAGCCGCGCCTCGGTCAGTTCGCCGCCGCGCGCCGTGTAATAACGTTCGAGAATCGCGCGCGCATCGGGGTGGACGATGACCCCGACGCCGAGCGCTCTCGCCACCGCATCGACGGTGATGTCGTCGTGGGTCGGGCCGATGCCGCCTGTGGTGAAGACATAGTCGTAACGCGCGCGCAGCGCGTTCAGCGCCGCGACGATCTCGTCCTCGACGTCGGGAACGATGCGCACTTCGCGCAGGCGAATCCCCTGCACGTCGAGCCAGGTCGCGATTTGCGCGACATTCTTGTCCTGCGTGCGGCCCGAGAGAATCTCGTCGCCGATCACCAGCACGGCGGCGGTCCAGATGCGTTCGTCGCTCATCCTCTTGCCTTACCGCGCCCGCATGACAAAACAAGGCTTCTGGATCGCAGACGATGTTCCTGATATGTTCTTTGCGACTCGCAGCAAGGGAGAGCAACCGTGGCCGACGATCTGATTTTCTATACCAACCCCATGTCGCGCGGACAGATCGTCCGCTGGATGCTCGAAGAGGTCGGTGCGCCCTATCAGACGCAAATCCTGGGCTATGACGACAGCTGAAGGGCGCCGACTATCTGGCGATCAACCCGATGGGCAAGGTGCCCGCGATCGTCCACCGGGGCAAGGTCGTCACCGAATGCGCCGCGATCTGCGCCTATCTCGCCGATGCTTTTCCCGATGCGGGGCTCGCGCCGCCGCTGGAGGCGCGCGCCGACTATTACCGCTGGCTGTTCTTTGCCGCCGGGCCGCTCGAAACCGCGGTGACCAACACCCATGCGGGCTGGGTGCCGAGCGCCGAGCAGCAGCGGATGGTGGGATATGGCTCGTTCGAAAAGGCGCTCGACGCGCTCGAAACGGCGGTGGCGGGCAAGGCCTTCGTTGCGGAGGGGCGCTTCAGCGCCGCCGACGTCTATGTAGGCAGCCAGCTCGACTGGGGTCTGCAATTCGGGACGATCCCGACGCGGCCCGCCTTCGAAGCCTATGTCGCGCCGCTGCGCGAGCGCGCGGGATACCGGCGGGCCAAGGAAATCGACAACGGGCTGATCGCCGAGATGCAGGCGGCGAGCCCGGCCTGACGGCATCCGGCCTCAGGGTTGTGGTCCTAGAAAATTCCTGCTGTCAGCCCTTCCGCCAGCGCCGCGCCCAGATCGCGCGCTTCGGCGAGACGGTCCGCCGCAATCGTCTTGGGGGCGAGGATCGCCTCGGGTGTCTGGGCATCGGTGTTGACGATGACCGGGTCGGCGACACGCCGCAGACGCCAGCCGGTCGCGATGCGATCGAGCTGGCGCTGGGCGTTTTCTCCGTCGGAACCGGCGCAGATGATCGTCGCATAGGGGCGTCCCTCGATTCGGCCGAGACAGGGATAATAGCAGCGGTCGAACATCTCCTTCATTGCGCCCGACAGGGCCGCGAGATTTTCGGGGCCGACGAACAGATAGCCGCCCGCCGCTCTAATCATCTCCGGCGTCACATCGTCCGCCGCGACGCGGCGCGCTGCGTCGCCGGCGCCTGCCGCCGCCGCCTCGGCGAGCGCGGCGCTGCCGCCGGTGCGGCTGTGCCAAATGATAAGCAATTTGCATTTCATCGCCGCAATATCCTCTAGCATCGCGCGAAGCCCGCACCGCCGGGCCGCCGCTTGCCAAGCCATGCCACAAGGCGCAAGCAGGACCAAAAGGGGAGGATGCGATGAAGCGTGCGATCTGTCTGATTCCGATCATGCTATGGGCGAGCGGCGCGGCGGCGCAGGATGCGGCGAGCGAGGCGACCCGTGCCGCGCAGGCCGAACTCGCCCAGCGCCTGCCGCTCGACGACCCGCGCGACGAGGCGAATGTGCTGCGCGGCAAGATTGCCGAAATTCCGGACGGCGTCATCACGGGCAAGGATGGCCGGATAGTCTGGGATCGCCGCCCCTATGACTTCCTGAATAGGGCCAAGGCCCCCGACACGGTCAACCCGTCGCTGTGGCGGCAGGCGCGGCTCAATGCGGTGCACGGGCTGTTCGAGGTTGTGCCCGACAAGATCTGGCAATTGCGCGGCTATGACCTGTCGGTGATGACGATCATTCGTGGCAAGACCGGGTGGATCGTGGTTGATCCCCTGCTGTCCGAGGAAACCGCTGCGGCGGGTTGGAAGCTGTTCGCCGACACGGTCGAGGCAAAGACGGGCGTGCTGCCGATCCGCGCCGTCATCTTCAGCCACAGCCACAGCGACCATTTCGGCGGCGTCGGCGGCATCGTGACCCCCGAACAGGTGAAGAAGGACAAGATCCGCATCATCGCACCGCACGGCTTTTCCGAAGAGGCGACGTCGGAAAATGTGCTCGCCGGCCCGGCGATGGGGCGCCGCGCGCTCTATATGTTCGGGGCGATCCTCGCGCCCGGGCCGACGGGACAGGTCGATACCGGGCTCGGCCCCAAGCTGTCGTCGGGGACGATCGGCTATATGGAGCCGACCGAGACCGTGCCCGCGCGCGGCGCTACGCTGACCATCGACGGTCTCCTATTCGACTTCATGGACGCCGGCGGCACCGAGGCGCCGGCCGAGTTCGTCTTTTACATCCCCGCCTACAAGGCGCTCCATACGACCGAGGTGGTGACCCACAATCTGCACAATGTGCTGACGCTGCGCGGCGCGCAGGTCCGCGACGCGCTGCGCTGGTCGAAGGTGATCGACGCGATGCTGCTCAAATGGGGCGGCAGCGCCGAGGTTGCGATGGGATCGCACCATTGGCCGACATGGGGCGCGGGCGAGGTCCGCACGCTGCTTACGAACCAGCGCGACGCCTATCGCTATGTCCACGACCGCACCCTGTTTCTCGCCAACCGGGGCGCGACGCTGCATGAGCTGGCCGACCAGACCCCCGAAGCGGCGGTGCAGGGAAGCGATTTTTCGACGCGCGGCTATTATGGCACCCTCAACCACGACATGAAGGCGACCTATCAGCGCTATTTCGGCTGGTGGGACGGCAATCCGGCCAATTTCAACCCGCTGCCGCCCGAAGAGAGCGCGCCCAAATATGTCGCGCTGGCGGGCGGCCCCGACAAATTGCTCGCGGCGGGCAAGGACGCCATCGCCAAGGGTGATTATCGCTGGGCGGCCGAAATGCTGAACAAGCTCGTCTTCGCGGTGCCCGACAATCAGGCGGCGCGCGGCGCGCTCGCCTCCGCCTATGACCAGCTCGGCTATCAGGCCGAATCGGGGGCGTGGCGCAACTATTATCTCGCCGCCGCCGCAACGCTGCGCGGCAATGCGGTCGCTGGCGGCACCAGTAACGGCCAGAGCCGGTCGTTCATCAGCGCGATCCCGACCGCGGTCTTCTTCGATTCGCTTGCTACCCGCTTCGACGCGGTGAAGGGCGCGGCGCAGAAGGGCGTGTTCCAGTTCGTGATGCCCGACAGCAAGGAAAGCGTCGCGGTCGTCGTCGAGGGCGGAGTCGAATTCCCGCGCTATGGCGTCACCGACGCGGCGCCGACCGCGACGATCACGCTCGATCGCAGCACGCTCGACGATGTGATGCTCGGCCAGGCGCAGTTTCCGGCGCTGATGCAATCGGGCGCGATCCGCATCGAGGGCGACCGCATGGCCTTTCTGTCGTGGTTCGCGATGCACCCGCCCGCCGACCCGCGCTTCAATATTGTTGTGCCATAGGGGGCGCTGCGCTTAACGAAGGGCAATGACCGATACCGACGCTGCGCCGCCCATCGACCCTTTCGCACCCGATGCGCTCAACGCGGTGGAGGGTCTCGACCCGGTCGATCCCGCCTATCGCCACGTTCTGCGTATCGCCGCGGCGCTCAACGCCGTCCCGCTGGCGATCGGCGCGAGCGTCGCCGATGCGCTGCTGATCCGAAGCATCGGCGGCCCGTTCGGCCTGCTCACCGCGCTGGCCTGGCTGGTCGCGCTCCTCGTCATCGTCATGCTGCCGTCGCGCCGGATGCAGCGGTGGGGCTATCACATCGGCGCGGGGCAATTGCGCGTCGCGCGCGGCTGGATGTTCCGCACCGACACCATCGTGCCCTTCGTGCGCGTCCAGCACATCGACGTCGGCCAGGGGCCGATCGAGCGCTGGTTCGGCCTGTCGCACCTTGTCGTCCATACCTCGGGAACGCACAACAGCACGGTGACGCTGCCTGGCCTGCGATCCGATCTGGCGGCGGCGATGCGCGAGACGATCCGCCACCACATCCAGACCGACTTCGCATGAGCGACGGCGAACCTGCCGCGCCGCCCGCGCGGGCGGCCGATGTCGAACCCGACTGGCAGCGCCTGCACCCGGCGACGCTGGCGCTGGCGATCGTCAAGCTCGGCCCGCGTTCGCTCAATTTTCTGCCCGCGCTGGCGGCGATCGGCTTTGCGGGCAAATGGGCCTATGTCGTTCCCGCGCTGCTCGCCTTTCTGCTGCTGTCGCTGCTCGTCGCGATCGCTGCCTGGCTGCGCTTCCGCTATGCCGTGACCGATGATGCGGTGGTGATCGAGAGCGGCGTGTTCGCGCGCCAGCACCGCACCATCCCCTTCGACCGCATCCAGGACGTCAGTATCGAACAGGGGCTGATCGCGCGCGCGCTGGGCATCGCTAAGGTGAATTTCGAAACCGGCGCGGGCGGCGGCAAGGAAGGCGACGGCGATCTCGATGCCATCGGGGTCGACGAAGCGCAGGCGCTGCGCGGCGCGATCCGCGCCTGGCGCAGCGATGCCGCCGACACGCAGGTTGCCGATCCCTCGGGCGTCGCAATCGAAGGCGGCGGCGATGCGGCGGAGGACCGACTGCTCTTCGCAATGGATCCGCGCCGGCTGCTCGTCGCGGGCCTGTTCAACTTCTCGCTCGCCGCGCTCGCGGTTGTCGGCGCGTCGATGCAGCTGTTCGACAATCTGCTGCCGTTCGATTTCAACGTCTTCAACCCCGTCGACTGGGTCGATCTGGCCGAAGGCTATGGCCTCGACAATTGGGTGCTCGCGCATCGCTGGGTCGCCGGTATCGGCGCGCTCCTGTCGCTGCTCGTCATCGGCTTTGCGAGCGGGATCGCGATGATGGTCTTCGCCAACTGGGGCTTTCGTCTCGTGCGCGAACCGCGTGCGCTGCGCCGCACGCGTGGGCTGACGACGCGCACCGACGTGGCGATGCCGGTCAAGCGCGTGCAGGCGGCGATCCTTGTCACCGGCTGGCTGCGACAGCGCTTCGGCTGGCACGAACTGCGCCTGCAAAGCCTGGCGAACGACGGTGCGAAGGAACCCGACCATCAGGTCGTCCCCTTCGGCCGACTCGCCGAAATCGACCGGGTGCTCGCCGAGGTTGCGATGCCGCGCCCCGGCCCCGGCGAGACGTGGCAACACAGCCACCGCATCATCGCCATCGGTCCGGTGATCGGCGCGGTCGCGGCGGCGACCGGCGGAACCATCGCGCTGATTCTGGGCAATGCGGTCGGCTGGCTCGGCCTGATCGCTGCTCCCCTGCTCGCGGCCGGGGCGCTGTTCGCGACGCGCTTTCATCTGTGGACCGACCTTGGCGAGATGGTGGTGATTCGCCGCGGCTGGTGGAAGCCGAAGACGACGCTGCTGCCGCACGCGTCGGTGCAGAGCGTCGATATCAAGACCGATTTCCTCCTCCGCCCGCTCGGCCTTGCAACCCTCGTTTTCGGCGTGCCCGGCGGCAGCGCGCTCGGCGCGCATGAAATCCCCGCCATCCCGCTCGCCGCCGCGCGGGATTTACGCGCACGCATCCTCCAGGCAGGAACGGCGGCATGACTACGGCCGCCCTCGGTATCACTCGCTCGATCCTCGGCCAGCCGTGGCATTGGCGCCGCACCAGCGCCGAAATGGGCGGCGAAAGCCTTGCACCCGACGATCTCGTCACCCAATTGCTGCTCGCGCGCGGCGTCGCGCGCGACGACCTCGACCGCCAGCGCGTTCCGACGCTGCGCGGTTTCATGCCCGACCCCTCGCTGTTCCGCGACATGGATGCCGCCGCGGCGCGGCTCGCCGATGCGGTCGAGGCGCGCGAGGGGGTAACCATCTTCGGCGATTATGACGTCGATGGCGCGACATCGGCGGCGCTGCTCGTCCGCCTGCTTCGCGCGCTCGATGTGCCGGTGGGCGCTTATATCCCCGACCGGCTGATGGAAGGCTATGGCCCCTCGGGTGCCGCGCTGGTGCGCATCGGCGCGGCGGGGTCGCGGCTCGTCGTCACCGTCGATTGCGGTGCGCAGGCGTTCGACGCGATCGCCGAGGCGAAGGCCGCGGGGGTCGAGGTGATCGTCGTCGACCATCACCAATGCGCGACCACGCTGCCGCAGGCTTTTGCCGTGGTGAATCCCAACCGGCTCGACGAAGCGCCCGATGCGGCCGCGCACGGCAATCTTGCCGCGGTCGGCGTCGCCTTCCTGCTCGGCGCGGCGCTGCTCCGCACGCTGCGCGCGCGCGGCTTCTTCGGCAGCCGCCCAGAACCGCAGCTTATCGAGCTGCTCGACCTCGTCGCGCTCGGCACCGTCGCCGACGTCGCGCGTCTAACCGGCTTCAACCGCGCGCTCGTCACGCAGGGGCTGAAGGTGATGGCGCGGCGCGGCAATATCGGCATGGCGGCGCTGATGGACGCGGCGCGGCTGACCAAGCCCCCGACGGCGAGCGACATGGGCTTTGCGCTGGGGCCGCGCATCAATGCGGGCGGGCGCGTCGGCAAATCCGACCTCGGCGTCCGGCTGCTGACCACCGGCGACCCGCAGGAAGCCGCGGACATCGCGCAGGAGCTGTGCCGGCTCAACGAGGAGCGCCGCGCGATCGAGGCGGCGGTGCTCGACGCCGCGATCGAGGCGAGCGGCGCAACGGCGAACGCGCCGGTGGCGATCGTGGCGGGCGACGGCTGGCATCCCGGCGTCATCGGTATCGTCGCGGGGCGGCTCAAGGAGAAGCTGCACCGCCCGGCGATCGTCATCGCGTTCGACGAGGATGGCGTCGGCAAGGGATCGGGGCGCTCGATCTCGGGCGTCGATCTGGGCGCCGCTATTCTGGCCGCCAAGGAGACAGGGCTGCTCGTCGCCGGCGGCGGACATGCGATGGCCGCGGGGCTGACGGTCGAGCGCGCGCGGGTCGATGCGCTCGGCGCCTTTCTGAACGAGCGGTTGGCCGCCGATGTCGAGCGGGCGAGCGGGGACAGGTCGCTGCTGATCGACGCGGTGCTCGCGCCGCGCGGGATCAATCCCTTGTGGTGCGAAGCGATCGAGAGCGCCGGTCCTTACGGCGCCGGCTGGCCCGCGCCGCGCGTCGCCACCGGGCCAGTGCGAATCGTCGAATCGGGGGTGGTCGGCACCGACCATCTGCGGCTGATCGTCGCGGGCGACGATGGCGCGCGGTTCAAGGCGATCGCTTTTCGCAGCGCCGAAACCGAACTGGGCCAGACGCTGCTCCATGCGCGCGGTGCGCGCAAGCTGTGGCTGGCGGGGCGCGCAAAGCGCGACGATTGGGGCAGCCGCCCCGCCGCCGAACTCCATCTCGAGGACGCCGCCTGGGCCGAATGAAACAGCGCGGCGCAATATTTTTGCGCACGCGCCGCCACCACGGCTTGACCGCACCGACGGGCCCGTCTAAGGCGCCGCTTCACCGAACGACGGCCCCTTCGTCTAGCGGTCTAGGACGTCGCCCTTTCACGGCGAAAACACGGGTTCGAGTCCCGTAGGGGTCACCAGTCAAGCGGTTTATCGCGTTGATTTTACTCGATAAGTTGAAATTGCCCTAGAACTGATACCACAAGCGTTCCCACATTCTCCGTGGGGCGTGATGGCATATCCCGGAACGCAACAGGACAGAATCGCTCCCGCTCCGAGAATTTTTTCGAACGGTGGTGCGCTTGGGTGCGCGATGTCATCTGTCTGCTGGGCTTGAGATCGCCCCGTCCCGCAATATCGGTGTTCCCGCGTTTCCGAGCACACCGACGCCATAACTCGCTGGCGGTAGTCATTTGCGCGCTTCGGCCGGGCAGAGTCCGTCGGGTCAAGATGAGCGTGCAGCCCGGCGGGCCAAGGCGGCTGTTCCATCGAGAAAGAGAAGCAGTATCGCCGCTAACAGGGCGGTGTCTGAAAATGCCTTCGCATCGACGGCAATCGAGGCATCAATGACGGCCCTCGACGGGCCGTCGAACCGGAAGCGTAGAAATTTGATCCAGCGCAAATTCATTGCCGGAGACCTTGCTACCTACTACGACGGAGGGGCGAGGCCAACTCACGGAGGATGAACGATGTTCTGTCCGGAATGCGGCGAAGTGATCGGATTGGGACCGCTCGACCTGCGGCGGACCCGCCATACTTGCAATGACGGCATTGCTAAAATCATCGGGCGATGGCTGCGTACCTGCCTTCGCCGCGCTAAACCCCGGAAGGATTGAGCATGGCGCTGCATCATTGCGGACCCGGCGAAGTGGCGCGCCTTGGCGTGATCGATGATTTGGCGACGGTGACGGCGGCGCTCGCCCGCACACCGTCCTTCGAGGCGATCCAACTGGTGGTGCGCGCCGGACAGTCGATCGCGCGACACCATGTCGCCGGGTCGATGACGCTATATTGCATCGCCGGGCATATGCGGCTGGGCGGCGATGCGCCCGCCGAGTTGCGGGCCGGCGACTGGCTGTTCCTCTACCCCGGAACGCCGCACTCGGTCGAGACGGTCGCCGACACGTCGCTGCTGCTGACGATCCTGTTCGACGAAGGCGGCGGAGTCGCCGACTGACAGGGATTTCTTGAAACGACAGGGGGTTCTCATGGGCGCATATCGCAAACTCTGGTGGACGTTGATCGCGGTCCTGACGGTGACCTTCGCGATTCTCGGCATTTCGGGGGTCGAGGTTTATCGCAATGCGCCGCCGATCCCGGCCAAGGTCGTCAGCGCCTCGGGCGAGGTGCTGATGACCCGCGAGGACATCATGGCGGGGCAGGCCGCATGGCAGAGCACGGGCGGGATGCAGCTCGGGTCGATCTGGGGGCACGGCGCCTATCAGGCCCCCGACTGGTCGGCTGACTGGCTGCACCGCGAACTGACCGCTTGGCTGAGCCTTGCCGCCGAAGAGACATATGGCAAGCCGTTCGACGACCTCGCCATCGAGCAGAAGGCGGCGCTCACCTATCGGTTGAAGCAGGAATATCGGCACAACAGCCTCGACCCTGCAACCGAGGCAGTGATGGTGTCGGATCGGCGCGCGCGTGCGATCGCTCAGGCCGCCGATCATTATGACCGCTTGTATGGCAGCGACCCGGCGCTGCGCGCGACGCGCGACAATTACGCGATGAAGGACGCGACGCTGCCGAGCGCGGAGAAGCGGCAGAAGCTGACCGATTTCTTCTTCTGGACCGCGTGGGCCGCGTCGACCGAGCGGCCGGGGACGGTTGCCACTTATACCAACAACTGGCCGCCCGAACCGCTGATCGGCAACCAGCCGACGCCCGAGAATATCCTGTGGTCGCTCGCCTGCGTCGTCATCCTGATCGCGGGCGTCGGGTCGCTGATCTGGGGCTGGGCGTTCCTGCGCCGCCACGACGACACGCCGCTCGTCGCCGCCGACAAGGATCCGCTAACGCTCGCGGCGCTGACCCCGTCGCAGCGAGCGCTCGGCAAATATCTGTTCGTGGTGCTCGCGCTGTTCGTCTTTCAGGTGTTCATCGGCGGCTTCACCGCGCATTACACGATCGAGGGGCAAAGCTTTTACGGCATCGATGTTTCGCAGTGGTTTCCTTATGCGCTGACCCGCACCTGGCATGTGCAGAGCGCGGTGCTGTGGATCGCCACCGCTTTCCTCGCTGCCGGGCTGTTTCTTGCGCCGGTGATCCACGGCGGCGATCCCAAGCATCAGAAGCTGGGGGTCGATCTGTTGTTCTGGGCGCTCGTCCTTGTCGTGGTCGGATCGTTCGGCGGCAACTACCTGTCGATCGCGCAGGAAATGCCGGACGGGCTCGGATTCTGGCTCGGGCATCAGGGCTATGAATTTCTCGACCTCGGTCGCGTCTGGCAGTTCGCGCTGTTCGCCGGGCTGCTCGTCTGGCTGGTGCTGATGCTGCGCTGCATGATGCCGGCGCTGCGGCGCGAGAAGGGGGGAGACCGGAGCCTGCTCCTGCTGCTCACCGTCTCGACCGTCGCGATCGGGCTCTTCTACGGCTCGGGCCTCTTCTATGGCGAGCGCACCCATATCACGATCATGGAATATTGGCGCTGGTGGGTTGTCCACCTGTGGGTCGAAGGCATTTTCGAGGTGTTCGCGACGACAGCGATTGCTTTTGTCTTTGTGTCGATGGGGCTGGTGTCGAAGCGGATCGCGACCGCGGCCTGCCTTGCCTCGGCCTCGCTGTTCATGGTCGGCGGGGTTCCGGGCACCTTCCACCACCTTTATTTCTCGGGGACGACGACCCCGGTGATGGCGGTCGGCGCCGCGTTCAGCGCGCTGGAAGTCGTGCCGCTGATCGTGCTGGGATATGAGGCGTGGGAGCATTGGAGCCTGCGCGACCGCGCGCCATGGATGCGCCCGCTGCGCTGGCCGCTTATGTGCTTCGTCGCGGTCGCTTTCTGGAACATGCTAGGCGCCGGGGTCTTTGGCTTTATGATCAACACCCCGGTTGCGCTCTTCTATCTCCAGGGGCTGAACACCACCGCGGTCCATGCCCATGCGGCGCTGTTCGGGGTCTATGGTTTCCTCGCGCTCGGCTTCACGCTGCTGGTGCTGCGCTATATCCGGCCCGAGATCGGGTTCAGCGAGCGGCTGATGCGCCTCAGCTTCTGGGGGCTCAACGCGGGGCTGGTGCTGATGATCTTCACCAGCCTGCTGCCAGTCGGCCTGTTCCAGTTCGAGGCGAGCGTGACCACCGGCATGTGGTATGCGCGCAGCGACGAGTTCCTTCAGCAAGACTTCCTAGAAACTTTACGCTGGGTCCGCACCTTCGGCGACGTGGTGTTCATCGTCGGCGCGGTCGCGGTCGCATGGCAGGTTGTGATCCTCGGCCTGTGGCGCAAGGGTGCGCGAGGGTGACGATGGGCCGACACACGGCCGGGGGCACCAGCGGTTCGGGGACCGTGGGGGAATCGCCGCTCTGGCTGCGCGGCGGCTATCGACTGCTCTTCGCTTGCGGCGCATTATGGGCGGCGCTCGTCGTGGTCCTGTGGGTCGGCGCGTTCGCCGATCGTTGGACGATGCCGACTGCGATGGCGCCGCTCGCTTGGCACCAGCATGAGATGCTGTTCGGCTATCTGGGCGCGATCATCGGCGGCTTCGTCAGCGCCGCCATGCCCAACTGGACGGGGCGCCCGACGGTGACCGGGTGGCGCGTCGCCGCGGTGGTCGGCCTATGGCTGGCGGCGCGGCTGGCGATCCTGTTTTCGGCGACGGTGCCGCCGCTGCTCGGCGCGGCGCTCGACAGCCTTTATCTGCTCATCCTCCTCGCCTATGCGGCGCGCGAGATTTTCGCGTCGGGCAATCATAACAAGCCGATCTTGCTTATCCTCTTTCTGTTCGCCGCCGCTTCCGCAGTCGACCATGCCGCGATGATGGGCGCGCTTGCCGACCCGATGCTCGGGATGCGCCTGGGCTTCGCGCTGATCCTGCTGCTGATCGCGCTCATCGGCGGTCGCATCACCCCCGCTTTTACGCGTAATTGGCTGGTACGGCAGGGTGCCGCAGAAGGCCTACCGACCATGCCGAACCATTTCGACATGGTCGTGATCGGATCGACCGCGCTCGCGCTCGCGGCGTGGGTCGTCGGTCCCGAAAGCCCGATCGCGGCGGGGTTGTTGATGGCGGCGGGTGCCCTTCAGGTGATCCGCCTCGCGCGCTGGGCGGGATTGAAGGCGCTCGGCGATCCGATCGTCTTTGTCCTCCATCTTTCCTATGCTTGGTTGCCGGTCGGGCTCATCCTGCTGGGGGGCGCGATGCTGTCTCCGTTCCTGCCCGTGTCGAGCGCCGTTCACGCGCTCGGCGCCGGGGCGATGGGGGCGATGACGCTGGCGGTGATGACGCGCGCGACGCGGGGGCACACCGGGCGCCCCCTGAAGGCTGACCGCGCGACCATCTTCATCTATATTCTGGCTCATTCGGGCGCGCTGCTGCGCGTGATCGCGCCGTTGCTGCCGTTCGATTATTTGGCGGTCATCGCGCTCGCCGGCGCGCTTTGGGCGGCGGCTTTCCTGCTGTTCCTGATCGCCTATGTCCCGATGGCGGTGCGGCGGGCTCCCGCAGTTTGAGCGGAGCGCATATGGGGCCATCATCCGTTCCCACCATTGTCGCAGTCGATTATGGCGGATCGGACACCGATTGTGAATCCTGCGCTGTCCGTAACCAGGCCATCTGTTCGAGCCTCAATTTGCTCTAGGAAGAGGACGACGCAACGGACGCGAACATATCCCCGACATATTGAGGCTGACGATCGAAACGACGAGTCGCCGGCTCACTTGGATGCGCGCCAAAGGTCTGCTCGACTTGCCGTCGCGCCGTGAGGTCGCGATCAATGGCCGCCCGGCGATGGAAGCTATCGCGGGCCGAGCATCAGTTTATGGCAGAAAACCTTGGATATGGGCCTGTTGCGGGCTGCCGGACCGGACACTGGGACAAATTGCCTCAGTGTCCCTGCTGGACGTTGCTCGTTGATCTAGGCATTGTTCAAGACCGCTGGTGCGGTGATGGACGATCATGAGCGCGAGCGAGGGAGCGACGCAGAACAGGGATTCGCGACGATGGACGATCTGGTTTTAAAAGCAGGTGGCTGGCTAGGACTCGCCTTGGTGGCGCTGGTCTTTGCGGCGCTGGCCGTCGACACGCCCTTTGCGGTTCATATGATTATCATCGCGATCACCTGTATGATCGCGCTGTGGTTCCGCGTCTCACGCGCCGATTATGCGGGGATGGCGCGCGGATTGCTGAAGATGCCTGCCGACCAGAGAACCTACGACGACGACCCGGTGCGCTGGGGCGTAATCGCGACCATATTCTGGGGCGTCGCGGGACTGGCGGTCGGCCTCTATATCGCGTTGCAACTCGCCTTTCCGGCGCTCAATCTCGAGATTGAATATACCAGCTTCGGACGGCTGCGCCCGCTCCACACGTCGGCGGTTGTCTTTGCCTTTGGCGGCAATGCGCTGATCGCGACGAGCTTCTATGTCGTGCAGCGCACTTGCCGCGCGCGGCTCGCCTTTCCCGGCGCCGCCCGCTTCGTCTTCTGGGGTTATCAGCTCTTCCTGGTTCTCGCCGCCACCGGATATCTGATGGGGGTCACTGGCGCGCGCGAATATGCCGAGCCCGAATGGTATGTCGATCTGTGGCTGACGATCGTCTGGATCGTCTATTTCGTCGTCTTCGTCGGCACGATCGTCAAGCGCCGCGAGCCGCATATCTATGTCGCCAACTGGTTCTATCTGAGTTTCATCGTCACCATCGCGATGCTCCACATCGTCAACAATCTGGCAGTGCCGGCGACGATCTTCGGGTCGAAGAGCTATTCGGCCTTCGCCGGGGTGCAGGATGCGCTGACGCAATGGTGGTACGGGCATAATGCGGTCGCTTTCTTCCTGACCGTGCCCTTCCTCGCGATGATGTATTATTTCGTGCCCAAGCAGGCGGAACGGCCGATCTACAGCTATCGCCTGTCGATCCTCCACTTCTGGTCGCTGATCTTCCTCTACATCTGGGCCGGACCACACCATCTCCATTATACTGCGCTGCCCGACTGGGCGCAGACGCTGGGCATGGTATTTTCGGTCGTGCTGTGGATGCCGAGCTGGGGCGGCATGATCAACGGCCTGATGACGCTGAACGGCGCGTGGGACAAGATCCGCACCGACCCGATCATCCGCATGATGGTCGTCGCGCTCGCCTTCTATGGCATGGCGACCTTCGAGGGGCCGATGCTGTCGGTGAAGGCGTTCAACAGCCTCAGCCACTATACCGAATGGACGATCGCGCACGTCCACGCCGGGGCGCTCGGCTGGAACGGGATGATCACCTTCGCCGCGGTCTATTATCTGGTGCCGCGCCTGTGGGGACGCCCACGCCTCTATTCGCTGCGCATGGTCAACTGGCACTTCTGGCTCGCGACGCTGGGGATCGTCTTCTACGCCGCCTCGATGTGGGTCGCGGGCATCATGCAGGGGCTGATGTGGCGCGAATATGGCGCCGACGGCTACCTCGTCTACAGCTTTGCCGAAACCGTCGCGGCGATGCACCCGATGTATCTGATTCGCGCCGCGGGCGGGGCGATGTATCTCGCTGGCTTCCTGCTGCTCGTGTTCAACGTCTGGGCGACGCTCGCGGGCCGGGTCCGCGAGGAAAAGCCCATGACCGAAACGCCCCACAACGCCGCCGCGGATCGCCCGCTGGCGCCCGTTCCTGCCGAATAAGGAGCCAAGGCAAATGGCTACCCAACCCGCCGAAAAGCGCTTCAGCCACAAGAAGCTCGAACGCAATGTCAGCCTGCTCGGCTTCTTTTCGCTGATCGCCGTCGCGATCGGCGGCATCGTCGAGATTGCGCCGCTGTTCTGGATCGACAACACGATCGAGAAGGTCGACGGGATGCGGCCCTATACGCCGCTCGAGCTGGCGGGGCGCAACATTTACATGCGCGAAGGCTGCTACACCTGCCACAGCCAGATGATCCGCCCGTTCCGCGACGAGGTCGAACGCTATGGTCATTACAGCCTGGCGGCCGAGAGCATGTACGACCATCCGTTCCAGTGGGGATCGAAGCGGACTGGGCCGGACCTTGCCCGCGTCGGCGGTCGCTATTCGGATGAATGGCACAAGGCGCATCTGATCGATCCGCGCAGCGTCGTGCCCGAATCAATCATGCCCGGCTACGCCTTCCTCGCCGATCGCGATCTCGAGGCGGGCGACATGACGCGCGACCTGACCGCGCTCTCGCGCGTCGGCGTTCCCTATACCAAACAGGATATCGGCAAGGCGAACGACGACATCCGCGCGCAGGCCGATCCCGATGCGGGCGCGGGCGATCTCGTCACGCGCTATCCCAAGGCGCAGGTGCGCGATTTCGACGGCGACCCCGCCCGCGTGACCGAAATGGACGCGTTGATCGCCTATCTCCAGATGCTCGGCACGCTTGTCGATGTCGAGAAGGCGGCGCCGCAGGAGCAGGCGCATGTGCCCGCCGTCGCATCGGGGGCGTCGCGATGACTTATGACGAGGTGCGGCATTTCGCCGACAGCTGGGGGCTGATCGTCATGGTGGCGATGTTCCTCCTCTTCATCGCCTGGCCCTTTCGCAAGGGCGCGCGCCATCATCACGACGAAGCGGCGAACATGATCTTCAAGGACGACGACAATGGCCGATCATAAGCGCATCGACGAAGTGACCGGTACGAGCACGTCCGGCCACGAATGGGACGGCATCGAGGAACTCGACACGCCGATGCCGCGCTGGTGGCTGTGGTCGCTCTATGCGACGATCGTCTGGGGCATCGCCTATGTCATCCTCTACCCCGCCTGGCCGATGGTCCATGGCGCGACCGAGGGGGTGCTCGGCTGGACCAGCCGCGGCCAGCTCGAAGCAGAGATGCGGGCCGACGCGGCGCGCCGCGCACCGGTGATGAATGCGATCGCCGCAACGCCGATTGCCGATTTGCCCGCGAAGCCCGAGCTGATGCAGGCGGCGGTGCAGGGCGGGGCGGCCGCCTTTCGCGTCCATTGCGTCCAGTGCCACGGCGCGGGCGGCGCGGGGGTGAAGACGCTCTATCCGAGCCTGACCGACGACGACTGGCTGTGGGGCGGCGACCTCTCCACGATCGAATATACGATCGCCCACGGCATCCGGAACCCCGACCATGATGCGACGCGTACCAGCCTGATGCCCGCCTTCGGGCGCGACGGCATCCTCGACGCGGGGCAGATCGCCGACGTCGTCAGCCATGTCCGCGTCATCAGCCGCCAGGAAAGACCGAGCGCGTCGTCGGCGCGCGGGGCCACGCTGTTCGAGGCGAACTGCGCCGTCTGCCACGGAGCGAACGGTGAGGGCGGGCGCACGGTTGGCGCGCCGAAGCTGACCGATGCCATCTGGCTCTATGGCGGCGACCGCGCGAGCATCGCGGTGACGGTGACCCAGCCGCGCAACGGCGTGATGCCGCGCTGGAACGGCCGGCTCGATCCCGCGACGATCAAGATGCTCGCTGCTTATGTCTATTCGCTCGGCGGCGGCGAGAAGGCACCGGCGCCGGCCGCGGAAGGGCCGGGAACCGAAGGACGGGGAGCCGATGGTCAGCCCTGACGACCTGACCGGCGAGCACGGGTCGCTCTATGCAGCGCGAAAGGGCGTCTACCCCAAGAAGGTGGACGGCCCGTTCCGCCGCTTCAAATGGGCGATCATGGCGGTCACGCTGGCGATCTATTACGCTACGCCGTGGATCCGCTGGGATCGCGGGCCGCACGCGCCCGACCAGGCGGTGCTCGTCGACCTCGCGAACCGGCGCTTCTACATGTTCCAGATCGAAATCTGGCCGCATGAATTTTATTATGTCGCGGGCCTGCTCATCATGGCGGGGATCGGGTTGTTCCTCGTCACCAGCGCGGTCGGGCGCGCCTGGTGCGGCTACGCCTGTCCGCAGACGGTGTGGACCGACCTGTTCCAGCATGTCGACCGGCTGATCGACGGCGACCGCAACGCGCAGATCCGCCTCGCGAACGGGCCGTGGACGGCGGAGAAGATCGCGAAGCGGACGCTCAAATTTGCGATCTACCTGACCGTCGCCTTCTGGACCGGCGGCGCGTGGATCATGTATTTCGCCGACGCGCCGACGCTGACACACGATTTCTGGGCGGGGCAGGCGGCGCCGGTCGCCTATGTCACCGTGGCGGTGCTGACCGCGACGACCTTTGTCCTCGGCGGCTTCCTGCGCGAACAGGTGTGCATCTATATGTGCCCTTGGCCGCGCATCCAGACCGCGATGATGGACGAGAAATCTTTGCTCGTGACCTACAAGGACTGGCGCGGCGAGCCGCGCGGCAGCGTCAAGAAGGCCGAGAAGAACCCCGGTGCTTTTGGCGACTGCGTCGATTGCAACCAGTGCGTCGCGGTCTGTCCGACCGGCATCGACATTCGCGAGGGGCCGCAGATCGGCTGCATCACCTGCGCGCTGTGCATCGACGCCTGCGACAGCGTGATGGCGCAGGTCGGGCGGCCGCGCGGGCTGATCGACTATTGCACCCTCGACGACGCCGCGACCGAAATGGCGGGCGGGGTCGCGCCGCCGATCCGCAAGACGCTCTTCCGCCCGCGCACCCTGTTCTATTTCGGCCTGTGGGGTGCGATCGGGCTGGCGATGCTCTTCACCCTCGGCCAGCGCACCCGACTCGACCTGGCCGTCCAGCACGAGCGCAGCCCGCTTTACGTCCAGTTGTCCGACGGCGCGATCCGCAACAATTACACGCTGAAGCTGCGCAATATGGAGCTTCGCCCGCGTCGGGTCGAAATCAGCGTCAGCGGCCTGCCCGAGGCGCGATTGTGGATCGACGGCGGATCGCGCGAAACGGCGCGGCAGAGCCTGCACATGCCGCTGGCGCCTGACAGCGTGACGAGCGCGCGGCTGTTCGTCGTCGCCCCCGGCGCGGGACCGGCGCGGCAGGATTTCACCATCGCGGTGCGCGCGCTCGACGACGATCCGCGCGGCGACCGCGAGACCATCCAGTTCGACCGGCCGGGGACCGAACCATGACCGACAAGCGCGAGCGCAAAGCCTTCACCGGACGCCATGCGGCGATGATCCTCGTCGCCTTCTTCGGCACCGTCATCGGCGTCAACATGGTGATGGCGAGCTTCGCGCTGTCGACCTTCGGCGGCACCGTCGTCGACAACAGCTATGTCGCGAGCCAGCATTACAACGAATGGCTCGCGCGCGCCGACGCGCAGGACCGGCTCGGCTGGGACAAGAGCGTCACGGTCAACGAGGAGCGCCATGTCCGGCTGATCGTTCGCAAGGACGGTGCCCCCGTGGAGGGGCTGCGCATCGTCGCGACGCTTCGCCACCCGCTCGGCCGCGCGCCCGCGCGCGCGATGCGCTTCGTCGCCGCGGCGGACGGCGCGCTGCGCTCGCTCGAAGCCTTGCCCGCCGGGCGCTGGCAGCTCGACCTGTCGGTGCATCGCGGCGCCGACGAGGCGCGCTACCGGATCGACCTCAAATGACCCAGGCCGCTTCCCTGCTCGTCGAGCGCGATTTCGCGGTGCCCGACATCCGCTGCGCTGGCTGCATCGCCAAGCTGGAGCAGGGGCTGGTGCGCGACCGGCGGATCGCGGCGGCGCGGGTCAATTTCACCGAAAAGCGCGTGCATGTTTCCTGCACCCCCGACGCCGAAACGCCCGAACTGATCGGCGCCTTTTCGCTGCTCGGGTTCGAGGCGCATCCGATCGGCGACGGTCCGGCCGAAGTCGATGGCGGCGCGTCCGACAGTCGCGCGTTGCTGCGCGCGGTCGCGGTCGCGGGTTTCGCGATGATGAACATCATGCTGTTGTCGGTGTCGGTCTGGTCGGGCGCGAGCGGCGCGACGCGCGACCTCTTCCACTGGTTGTCGGCGGCGATCGCGCTGCCGACCGTGGCCTATGCCGGGCGCAGCTTCTTTCGCTCGGCGTGGCGCGCGGTGCGCCACGGCCGCACCAACATGGACGTGCCGATCAGCATCGGGGTGCTGATCGCGACCGCGCTCAGCCTCTATGAAACCGCGACGCACGGCCCGCACGCCTATTTCGATGGCGTGGTGATGCTGCTTTTCTTCCTGCTTTGCGGCCGCTGGCTCGACAGCGTGATGCGCGACCGCGCGCGCGGCGGGGTGACCGCGCTGCTCCGCAACATGGGCACCGGCGCGATGGTGGCGGGCGCCGACGAGACGAGCCGCTGGGTCGATGCCACCGCGCTTCAGCCCGGCATGGTCATGCTCGTCGCGGCGGGCGAGCGCTTGTCAGCGGACGGCGTCGTCGCGGGCGGCGCCAGCCGGATCGACCTGTCGCTGCTGACCGGCGAAAGCGCGCCGCAGGAGGTCTCGCTCGGCGACCCGGTTCACGCGGGAACGCTGAACGTGGAGGCGCCGATCCGCGTCCGGGTGACCGCCGCGGGCGCCGACACCGCGATCGCCGATATTGCGCGCCTGATGGGCGAGGCGGCGCAGGGCAAGTCGCGCTATGTCCGCATCGCCGACCGTGCCGCGCGCTATTATGCGCCTGCCGTCCACACGCTCGCCCTGCTCGCTTTCGCGGGGTGGATGATCGTCGGCGCGGGCTGGCATCACAGCCTGCTGATCGCGGTCGCGGTGCTGATCATCACCTGCCCCTGCGCGCTCGGCCTCGCGGTGCCGGCGGCGCAGATCGTCGCAGCGGGCGCGCTGATGCGCGTCGGGGTGCTGGTGAAGGACGGGTCGGCGCTCGAACGGCTGGCCGAGGTCGACCGCGCGATGATCGACAAGACGGGAACGCTGACGCTGGGCCGCCCGGTCGCGACCAATCTGGACGGGGCGGACGCGACCGTCCGCGCCCTGCTGCTCGCGCTGGCACGCGCCAGCCGCCATCCGCTCAGCGAAGCGCTGACCCGCGACCTAACCGCGGCAGGCGTGACCCCGCTCGCGGTCGAGGCGATCCGCGAAACGCCCGGCTTCGGGGTCGAGGCACAGTGGGAAGGGCGCATGGTGACGCTGGGCCGCCCCGCGCAGCCCACCGCCCACAGCACGCTCGCGACCCAACTCGCGATCAATGGCGCGCCGGCGATGACCGTCCGCTTCGCCGACGCGCTGCGCCCCGATGCCGCCGACACGATCGCCGCGCTGGAGCAGGCGGGCGTTGCGCCAGGCATCCTGTCGGGCGACCGCGCCGCCGCCGTCGCGCCGGTCGCGCGCGTGCTCGGGCTGACCGCCCAGACCGGCATGAGCCCTCAGGACAAGCTCGCCGCCATCGCGCGGCAGGCGGCGGCGGGGCACAAGGTGCTGATGATCGGCGACGGCCTCAACGACGGTCCCGCGCTCGCGGCGGGCCATGCCTCGATCGCGCCGGGTTCGGCGAGCGACGCGGGCAAGAATGCCGCCGACTGCATCTTCCTCGGTGACCGGTTGATGCCGGTCGCGCAGGCAATCCGCGTCGCGCGGCGGACACAGGCGATCGTGCGGCAGAATTTCGCGCTCGCGATCGGCTATAATATCGTCGCGGTGCCGCTTGCTTTCATGGGGCATGTGACGCCGCTGGTCGCGGCTATCGCCATGTCGGGATCGTCGCTGATCGTCGTCGGCAACGCGCTGCGGTTGAAGGGGGCAGCGCGATGAATGGCCTGCTCGTCCTGATCCCGGTCGCGCTTGGGCTCGGCCTCATCGGGCTCGCCGCCTTTTTCTGGTCGCTGCGGGGCGGGCAGTTCGACGATCTCGACGGTGCGGCGCTGCGCATCTTCGTCGAGGATGAGGAAGAGGACGCGCGATGACCGCGCGCCATGTCGTCCTGATGCTGGGCGCGGCAGCGCTGATGCAGCCGCCCGTCGCGGTCGAGGCGCGCGTGCTGACACTCCGGGCATGCGGCGGCGCGGCGCATCGGATGCTGCTGCCGGGCGACCCTGCCGACCCTGCGGAGCGGCGCGACTGCGCCAAGGCGTGTCACGCGGTCACCGAGCGTCGCGGCAAATCGGTAGAGTCGAAGCGTTGTTGCTGAAAATTGACCGGCCCCCACCGAGTGGTCCGCTGGGATTGTTAGTGCATTGACGCGTCCATCGCCAGTGTTGGCCGCAGGTGGAGCGAAGCGGAACCGGCGGGCGACACTGGCGATGGAACGGCCTCCGGCGCCGGTGGTCGATATC